>JGI20152J14361_10002235_pt1 | contig 11711 bp, 11 predicted proteins | sample COG_02_FD_14361 | JGI IMG/M metagenome (IMG submission 14361)
GGGTTCACTATTACTCGCATGAAGTGCCCTTCGGCTGCGTGGAAACGGTGGATCATCGAATGACGCAACTGGAGGAGAAGCCCTTGCTGACTAAGACGATTAATGGTGGGGTCTACGTTTTCTCGCCTTCTGCATTAAAGGCAGTGCCTAAGGCAACATTTTTCCCGGTGACCCGAATCTTCGAGGAGGCACTGGAATCCGACCAACCATGTGGCGCCTATCCTTTGGATGGAGACTGGATGGATGTAGGTATGCCAGAGCAGCTTAATGACGCTAGGGGGCTGTAGAAATTATTAGAGCGTGATAACAGTATGATGACATTAACGGAAAAAAGATTACATAAGGCTATTCTTGGCCGAGACCGGTCATTCCTTGCGGGGGATATCGCGGCTGTCTCAGATCGGATTCGCGAACAGTTGGCGGATGCACGTGTGCTGGTGATTGGTGCGGCTGGATCGATCGGTTCCTCGTTTGTGCGCGAGTTATGCCAGTTCCAGCCGAGCGGCCTCCATTTGCTTGATATTTCGGAGAATAACTTGGTAGAGGTGGTTCGTGACTTGCGCTCGGGTAGCTATCCGTTGCCTGAGGACTTTCAGACCTATGCGATTGACTATGGTGGCCCAGAAATGGGTGTGCTATTACGTGAAAATAAGTATGAATATGTTTTAAATTTCTCAGCACTGAAACATGTCCGTTCTGAGCGCGATGCCTTTACTCTGATGCGCTTGCTTGAAGTGAATGTGCTGGCCAACGCGCGCTTGCTCGATCAATTGGCACAGATGCCCACGCTCCGTGGGGTATTTAGTGTCTCATCGGATAAGTCGGTTCGCCCCGCCAATCTAATGGGGGCTTCCAAGGCGTTTATGGAACGAGCCTTTCTTGCTCGGGCAGATGAAATTCACTTTGGTAGTGCGCGCTTTGCCAATGTGGCATTTTCGGATGGCAGCCTGTTGCATGGCTTTCGCCATCGCTTAGCCAAGCAGCAACCCCTTTCAGCACCCAGCGATGTGCGTCGCTATTTTATCACACATCAGGAGGCGGGGCAGTTGTGTATTCTCGGCTGCTTCACCGGAGGGAGTCGCGAGATTTACTTTCCGAAGTTCGATCCAGATCGGGATATGCTGACTTTTGCCGAGATCGCACGTGTTTACCTTAAAGAGTCTGGCTTTGTGCCGGTTGAATGTGACTCAGCTGAAGAAGCCCGTGCATTCATGGAGGCGCGTCCTTCCCATTCCAATGAATGGGCTTGCTTCTTTTCCGCTTCAGATACCGCTGGCGAGAAGCTGTATGAGGAATTCAGTGATCCCGCAGAATCCGTAGATCTGGAACGTTTCATAAATGTTGGTGTCGTCACTCAGCCGCTCTTTCATGGTCGGGAGTCGATCGACTCCGCAATCGCCACATTACAGCACTTGCGTGAGCAGGGTGATTGGGCGAAGGAGCAATTGATTGATTGTGTGCGTCAAGCTGTTCCGGAACTTGAGCACGTACAGGCGGATAAGAACCTCGATCAAAAAATGTAAAGAAATGAGATTACGTAATATAAATAAAATATTAATAACGGGCCTTCCTAGAACCGGAACGACGTTCTTTGGTAATTTTTTAGGCTCTGCGCAGAATGTAGAATATTTCTTTGAGCCACCGATGATGCCCCTGCTGCTTAATTGTATTAATAGTGTTGATCGAGCGAAGTGGATCCAACTCTTTGAAGGTTATTGTCTTGATGAACTACTCAGTCAATCGATCGCAGGTAGACGGCTGAATTTCAATCGCGGCGACGATAGTTTTGTGTATAAATTTAAGGATAGAGAAGAGATTGAGGATAGACTGAAGAAGTCATTCCGGTCAAGTGAGCTAGAAAGCATTATAGATAGTTACACGTTTGCTTTTAAGACGCCTGGAGTTACGGAAGCGATTTCTCAGTTGCAAGAGCTGTATCCAGAATGGCAAGTCGTTGTCGTTTTCCGGAAGTATGAGGATGTGTTAGCATCGATTGTTACTAAGGGGTGGTTTGATGATAGCTCCCCGCATCAAATTAAGCCTTCAGAAAAAATCGGGACATCTCTTGTTCCTTTGAATGTTGATGAGAAATGGAAGACTGCTTGGCCTGAACTTTCTGTTATTGAGCGTTCTATTGTTTATATGAACACCCAACTTGTCGGCACCCGAAAAATTAAAAATCCTATCAGGTTGAATTACGACGAGTTCGTGAGCGATCCTGAAGTCTTACTAACTTGTTTTGAGAGACTTAATATGGAGCCTACTCAAGAGACAAATGAGCTAATTGCATCAATTCGTACACGCGAAAACGATAATAGATATTTGCTAGATGGTGTTAGCTCACACCTACTCGCTGAAGTCGAAGCCCTAAAGTGCGAGTTTCAGATTTAGTATGCAGATGAGCCTGCGAGTATGTTTAAATATAGTGGAGTCATTTTTGCAGGTGATTCGCGTTATTTTTTCGAATGATAAATACGACATAATATTTTACTATCCACAGCACTTTAATCGCGGCAGGTTGGGCGATAATCCATATCTGGAAAAATTTATTACAACCTGCAAAAAAAAGGGGGTAAAATATTTGCTAGTCGAGGAGCCTGATTACGATACGGATGCTCCAAAAGGGAAGGGAGTTTTTGGGTTTGCCTTTATACTGTTTCTAATCCTTTTCATGAGAAAGGTAATCAAGGTCAGCCAAAGCTTTGAGGCAAGAGAGCAGCAGATTGGTAGAGTTATAAATTTCCTGACATTTTCCCGGCTTCAGAGTCCGCTGTATGTGACTCTATCTAACTCGCTTGGAGGTGTGCTCCGTGGGATTTCTCCTGAGGCGGAAATTTATGATTATCAGCATGGTATTGTGTCATCTACACAGCCAGGATATTTTTGTGCTGAAGGTGCAACTTCCTGCATGAAAGAAAACAATAAGAAAGTATTGGTTTATGGTAGAGGGTTTGAGGATATCTTCCTCGCCAACGATCCTTATTATAAGGAGAGGCTGGTCACCCTTGGCGATTCTTGTGCGGGAAATTGTCCGTTGGTTTTTGGAGGAAAGATGATTCTCATTTCTCCTCAGATGACTGTTTCAATGAGTAAAGAGCGGAATTATGAGCAGATCCGTCTTCTTGTTAGGTGGTTGTCTTTAAGTGCCGATTTTATTAACAAATATGGTATAAAAGTGCTACTGAATCATCACCCCAGATTTAATCATTGTGTCGATGCTTCTGAACTGTACGAGTTTCCATTTTTAGAAAATGTAACAGGCCATTTTGATTTGGCTACAGACAGGCATAAAATCGCATTGCAAGTTACATTCTATTCCACGACAGCGTTTGATTGTGCGCGCTTCGGAATTCCTAGTGTCTTTTTGACTTCAGACAAACTGCCAGAGGGAAATGAAATTTTTGGGCAAGATTACAAATATCCGTATATTGCTAATACCGATTTGGAGACATGGGAATTTCTTTGGTCGGATTCTCCTTCCAATGCTGTGGCTGACGAAATCCGACATTGGTACGAACGATTCTATCAACCATTCAATGAAGCATTGTTTTTAGAAATATTATCAAAACATAAAAATTAGTTGAGTATGAAAAAAATATTTGTCCCTCGTTGGGTCGATCAAGCGAATACCAACGCGCAGATTTCAAATGCGAAGGCTATGCTCTCTCGGTTTAGTAATCCTAATGTGCAATGGACCGCCCTTAACTATGAGACCCCAGATCCAGCGGTAGTTGTGCGAAGTAACGTGCAGACACGTCAACTCATACATAATGGCTTTTGGCGTTGCCATACTGCGTTGCAGTATCAGGCCCCCGCGGATGCGATCTTTTATCCGAGTGGCGATTGGTTCGAGGATTGGGGGCGTCGATTGCGGCGTCTGACTGGGCGACGTGTGCCGATGGTTGCGACTCTGGAGGGACTGCTAGGAGGGGCGGATCGGGAGCGGGAGTATTCCGAATGGGCCAAGCATCCGGTCTATTGTCAGGCCGTCGATATAAAGAGGATACAGGGTGCGGATGCGCTCTATCGACGTGCGGATCATGTCATTGCAATCAGCCCCTTTTTGGCGGAGATGGGGCGTCGCCGCTATGGTGATAAATTCAGTGTCGTTCCGTTGGGGATTAATGATTCGATTTTTAATTCCGAAGATTCTCGTGAGGTAAATGCACGTCCGAGGGTAGTGTCGGCGGGCACTCTGCAGGAGCGGAAACGTCCTGATATCTTTGTAGAGTTGGCCAAGCGCCACCCGGAGGTGGATTTTGTCTGGTATGGGGGGCATGGCTCGAGTGAGCGAGCGGACCTGCTGCACAGGATTAAGGCAGAGGAAATTAGTAATCTCTCATTTCCTGGAAATGTGCAGCCGACGGAGCTAGCTGAGGCATTCCGATCGGCCGATTTATTTGTCATGCCTTCCGTTTCGGAGGGCGTCCCCAAGGTGACGCAAGAGGCCGCCGCGTGTGGGCTCCCTGTCGTGCTTTTTGGCTACTACGAGGCGCACTCAGTTGTAGACGGAGAGAATGGCTATGTCGTCTGGGATGATGATCAATTTTATGATCGCGTGGCGGAACTGTTGGCTGACGGCGAACAGCGTTCACGCATGGGAGCTAAAGGGGCAAGCATGGCTTTGAATTGGTCTTGGGATGTGCTTGCATTGCGCTGGGAAGCACAAATTTTGGAGGTCGTAAAGTGATAATACACTCCTCGAGGGTGTCATCTAATCTTTTGTAGATAGGGCCGACTAGTATCGATGAGTACCGCTAAAAAAGTAGCAGGCCAGTCAGGATGGTTTCTCGTTGGAAATCTCTATACCCTGTTTGTTGGTTTTACCTTTCAGATCTATCTGGCCCGTCATATCGGTGCCGAGGGGCTGGGGCTGTTTGGCTTGTTGCAAGCTGGAGTCGGCGCGCTTTCGGGCCTGCTTGGTTTAGGTATCGCTCAGGTCATGGTGCGCTTCATCCCCGAGCATGTCCGTAAGCAGGAGTATGCCGAGCTGCACTCTCTTGTGCGGGGAGGCTTCGCACTGCTGGCAGGTCTGGGGTTGGTGGGAGCGCTGGCGGTTTCCCTAAGTCTGCCTTTACTGGTCGGTCGTTGGCCCGACCTAGCCGGGCGCGAATCGGAAGTGCTGGCTGGTACGCTGATGCTCCCTCTTGGGTTATTGCTGCATGCGAGTGCCCAGGCCTTGCGTGGCTTTTACGATATCCGCTATGTCGTGATCGGCGGCAGCATCCTGCAGCTGACCGCGAAAGTGCTTAGTTCGATCATAATTTTCGCTCTAGGCTTTCATGTGGTGGGCTATCTGTGGGCGGTGAATCTTTCGATGGCAGTGGCCTTAGTCTGGATGCTGTTTGGCATTGGTGGGCACTTACGCCGCTACCCGAGTGAACGTACGCGAGGGCTTCGTCTGCTTCCGGCATGGCGTGGCTACGCCAAAGTAATGTACGGCAATAATCTGTTGGGCTTTTGGGCCGCACCGCTGGAGAAGTTTATTCTCGGTCTCACTGCAAGTGCGGCGGCCGTCGGAGTGCTGGTGGTCGCGAATACACTGTATATGCTGCCGGCCGTGTTCCTGCAGATGTTTCTCGCGATTGTCGGACCGATGCTGGCGGCAGCGGCCTCCGAAAATAAAATGCAGGAAGTGGAAAAAATCTACCATCTCAGCACCGATTGGTTGGTGCGGCTCTCTTTACCGTTGATCATTTTTCTCGCCATCTTTGCGGCTCCGCTACTCGGCTTCTATGGTAAAGAATTTACCGAGACGGGGCCATTCCTATTACAATTATTATTGGCCGGACAGCTTCTGAACCTGATCGCGGGGCCAATCGGCAATGTGCTGAATATGTGTGGCCGCGAACGAAAGATGTTTGTGATTAATACTGCAAGTATTTTGCTAAGAGCGATTTTGCTCTTAGCGATCGTCCCTGTATTTGGGCTGTATGGCTTGGGCGCGACAGTTGTTATCGTCTTAGTTTTCTCAAATGCTTCGGCCCTGATTGTGGCATGGAAATCACTTGGCCTGCAGTGGTGGGATGCAAAATATAAAGCCTGGTGCCTGCCCTCAGTTTTAACGGTTTTGGCTGGCGTGGGAGTACATTACTGGGTTGCGCTTAATATGTATAGCCTGGCTGCGTCGTTGCCTTTACTCTATCTAGTTTTCCACGGATCCTATATCCTGATACACGGATTCAATCCGGAAGACCGTGAGATCTTGGATGCGATCCGTGCCAAGCTTCCCGCTCGTATTGCCAGATTTTTGTGAGCCGCTTCCTCCTCTGTTTCGTTAAGTCACTTCATTCCTTATGAATACTAAATATTCTAAGTTCGAGATCCTACGCATGCGTATCGCGGATCTTCGCGGTCGTGGCGTTTACAGTGGTTATCCGAATGCCCACTGCTGCGTGTTTATTCATATCCCGAAGGCCGCTGGGACGAGCCTGACTAGGACGCTATTTGATAGCCCGTCGCGACATCTGCACTACACGGAGTATGAGTGCGCAAATCCTCGGAAGTTTAGGAACTATTTCAAATTTACTTTTGTTCGGAATCCCTACGATCGGCTGTTCTCGGCCTATACCTTTCTTAAAAAAGGTGGCTTGAATGAGTTGGATCGTTGTTGGGCCGAACAAAACCTGGCTTCATTTCCTGACTTCGAGAGCTTCGTCCATGGTTGGGTGACCCCGGAGAATATCTGGTCTTGGGTGCATTTTAAGCCGCAGCATTTCTGGATTTACGATGCCTCACTCAACTTGAAAGTCGACTTCGTGGGGCGTTTTGAGCGCATGGATGCTGATGTGGCCGTTGTGCAAGAACGCTTGGGCTTACCTGTGGCTCCATTGCCTAAAATCAATGTCACCAACCGCCCTCGCACCGACGAAGATCCCTACACCGCGAAAATGCGTGCCATCGTCAGAGAGGTCTATCGGGCCGATTTTGAGCTGTTTGATTACGAGCTTGGGCAATCTCAATAGGGCATAAGGGCGGTTGATAAGAAATAAATGCATTACATCAGTCGATTGAGGTGGACCCGAAGAGGTCGGTAGCACCGTCGACCATCTGCTTTTTCCAGTCAGAAACCTGGGCGGGATGGATCTGGAACTCCTTGGCGATCTGCGAGGCGGTCTTGATGTTCTTGAGGGCCTCAATGGCAACCCGGGCCTTGAACTCGGGATCGTGTCTTCTTCTTTTACCTTTCATTATCAGTGGTTTTGGTTCGGTGGTTTCACCGCCCCTGTCCACCATTACCTTAGCTTAGCTCCTGGCCCGAATTCCGGGGTCCACCTCACCTGCGACTCAATCTTGAAACGACCATACTTTACTGAACCGAAACTCTATAATATGTAACAACATGAAAAGTATATTTCCTATATTGCACACTGTGCTCACCAACAATAGCTTCTACGATTGGCCTCGCTATAGTATTAAAGCCATAATATGGCAAGTGCGTAAAAAGTTGGGGCATTCCTTTAAAACCAAGCTGGGAAATGGTAGTGTAATCAAAGTGTACCCTTCTACGGCATACAGTGGTATTTTTTACAGTAGTAACCCAGAAGGTGATGATTTTATTTTCCTTCGAAGACATTCAAATTTAGCAGATACATTTGTGGATGTCGGTGCAAATGTGGGGCTGTTTTCCGCCAGCCTGTTTGAATGTTTTAGAAAAGTAATATGTTTTGAGCCAGCACCTTCTACGTATAGGGCTCTTGCTGAAACCTGCGCGCTAAACCCTCAGGTTAATTGTGAACTTTACAATATAGGTGTGGGTGATGTGACAGGTGAACTTCATTTTGAAAGTGAGTTTGAGTTCTCAACAACCAGCAGATTCGTGCCCGAAGCTAACACACACACAATCAGCGTGCCTGTTGATACCTTAGATCATGTGCTTGGAGAAGTTGGCGAACCAATGGTGATGAAGATTGATGTTGAGGGTTATGAAGAAAAGGTCTTTGCCGGAGCGGATAAGTTGTTCACTTCTAAACAAGTCAAATTGGTGATGTTTGAGCGATTGGGGAGAACCAATTTAGATACTGTGTGCAACTTCCTCGAGCAACGTGGATATACTGTTTTTCGGGTTGTTCGGGGCGGGTGTATCACGACTGATGTAAAAGAGATGTCTGAGCCTTGTATTAATCTTTTTGCATGCCCCGAACAAACATTTCATAGTTTATGAGTGATTCCGACAGTTCTCGAATCTTCGCTAGTGCGGTAAATGTGGTTGAATTCCATACAGATAGCAGAACGAGATCGACGTAATTTCTATGGTTTCTTTCGTAACTTTTACGGACACATCAATGTTTCATTTATTCATCAAGCGACAGGCCGAATCTGATTCGATCATTCCTTTATCAGGTATTCTGCCTGACTGATTGACTAAACCTACACCAAAATAGAATTACCAAAGAAATTGTTCTTGAGGATGAAGTCTGGATTGGGGATGGGTGACCGTCTTACAAGGAGTAACTATTGGCAAAGGCAGTGTGATTGCCGCTGGAGTGGTCGCGGCTAAAGATGTTCCCGCAGGTTTTTTTGAGGTATTCCATGTGAAGTACTACGGCACATTCAGAACTTGGCTGACTGGAAAGAGGCATCGAAAGATAGACAATAATTGTTAGAGCTTTATACAGATCCTAGTAAAATTTAAGGTGCAATTATTATGGAAGAATTATCCAATAAAATCGCTAAAGGTCTCTATTTAACAATCACTCCTTTCTTTCCTACTGATAAATCCTTTCGCGGATCATTTGTTTACGATCAGGTGAATGCTATTTTGCAAAGTGGTCGCTTTGATGAGGTTGTCGTTGTTCGACCAAGCCGTCAGTGTAAAGTAATCACCAAGAGTCTTTATGAGGGTATACCTTCCTGAAAAAGGGTGGTTTGAATGAGTTGGACCGTTGTTGGGCTGAGCAAAACCTGACTTCATTTCCTGATTTTGAAAGCTTCGTCCATGGTTGGGTGACCCCGGAGAATATCTGGTCTTGGGTCCATTTTAAGCCCCAACATTGGTGGGTTTGTGATGCGTCGTTCAATGTGAAAGTCGATTTTGTCGGGCGCTTTGAGCAAATGGATTCGGACGTGGCGATCGTGCAGGATAGGTTGAGTTTGCCAGTGGCCCCTCTCCCCAAGATCAATGTCACGGACCGCCCCCAGGCGCTTGAGAGTCCCTATACGGCCGAGACCCGTGCGATTGTCGCTCAAGTCTATCAAACAGATTTTGATTTATTCGCTTACGAGGATGGGTAATCTCAATCGGGGACCGGGAAGCTCTAGAATAAAAAATGCAGTATACCAAACAATATAGTGAGTTTTCGGCACTCCAGCCGAAAAGTTTGCGCAGTTCGCTCCGTAGCGCCGCACTGTCAGCATTGCACTTGAAAGAGCGCCTGCTCCGCGGGAGCAATGCAACCTTGCGTGTGCCACGAGTGCAGTTGCTCTTCTTGCATCATATTTTTGAGGATGAGCGGGCGCCTTTTGATCGTCTTCTGCGTGAACTCGCGCAAACGCACGTCTTCGTTTCGCATTCCGAGGCGGTTCGGCGGATTCTCGTAGGCGAGAACGCGGAGCCCTGTATCAGCTTCAGTTCGGATGATGGGTTAAAAAATAATCTCCATGCGGCTGAAATACTGGAGCGCTATGGCGCAACCGCTTGCTTCTATATTAATCCGAATTCAATCGGGTTGAGCAAGTATGAGCAGGTGGAATCGTTTTGCAGAACTCGTTTGGAGTTTCCCCCCGCTGAATTTCTGGATTGGAACGATGTAGAGGGCTTGCAAGCTCGCGGCCACGAAATAGGAGCCCATACGATGGGGCATATCAATGTGGCAGAGACCCCCATACGAGAATTCCGCGAGGATTTGGAGCGTTCACGTGAAGTGCTATTGTCCCGCTGTGGGGCTGCACGTCATTTTGCGTATCCTTACGGGCGTTTTTTTCATTTTATTAAAGAGGCAATGGCGGAGGTTTTCGAGGCAGGCTTTGAGTCCTGTGCTTCGGCGGAGCGGGGTTGCCATACTTGTGCGCGTCCCGTGGCAAAAGATCAATTGCTCTTACGTCGAGACCAGATTGTGGCAGGGTGGCCCCTGGCGCATAATATGTATTTTATCCGTCGCAATGCGAGGTTGCGCCATCTCGCTAGTGACGAGTGGCCTCGTGTGATCGGGCGATAGTAACTTATGAAAACAATTCTTCGAGCTATCCTAATCTCAATTGGCAATAGTCTGCCGTTGGCAAATGTCTTTTCTAGGCATCGTTACCGTTTCTATCGTTTGGCGGGAATCGACATGGCGAAGCGTATCTTCGTCAATGGGCCGATCCTGATCGCGGCCGAGCACACCGAAAATCTGATAATCGGTGCAGGGACTTTCCTGAACTTAGGCAGCCATTTTGGCTGCCCCAATGCAAATGAGAAAATTCGTGTTGGCCAACGCTGCGCGCTTGGGCCCGCTTGCCGTTTGGAAACCGTGAACCATGGGCTGGTCTGGGAATTAGGCATTGGGCGTGGCACAATTACCAAAGGAATCGTTCTTGAGGATGAAGTCTGGCTTGGAGCAGGCGTGACTGTGTTGCCGGGGGTACGAATAGGCGAAGGTTCTGTAATTGCCGCTGGAGCGGTCGTCACCAAAGACGTCCCCGCGGGGGTGTTGGCAGGTGGCGTGCCTTGTAAAGTGATCCGCGAACTTCCATCAAGCGCTCAGTCCGTATCATGAATCTCTTAATTGTTTCTGGCTATTGGCCGACACAAGCAAATCCGATCAGTGGTATTTTCGTCGTGCAGCAGGTGGCTGCTTTGGTCCGTGCTGGCTGTCGGATCACCCTGCTTAGTGGCAACACCTTGGGCCGCCCCGCTTCGCCGCGCTTGTTGCCATTGGAACTGGGCTTACCAGAAGACCGGGTCGCCATGTTCACGTATCCGCTAATACGCCTGCCGGAAAAGCTCTCCGGGTGGCCGGGCGGCATTGCACTGAACTCCGCCGCGGCGGGCATTGCGCTGCGGCGAGTGATCCGTAAGCTCGCCGAATCGCACGGTCCGTTTGATGCAGCGATCATCCATGCGCTCCGTTATGCAGGATTTGCGCTGCCTGCATGGCGACATTTAGTCCGCGGCAAAGTGCTGGCGGTGTGTCATGGGGTGGATCCATTTTTGGAGCAACCGGGCAACATCAAGCGCTCGTTCCCCTTACTGCAGAAGATGGTGGGGCAGTGCGAAAAACTGGTGCTCGTGGGTCAGCCTTTACGGACGCATGTACATTCACTTGGCTTGTCGCAAGAGTGCCTCGCAGTAATTCCGAATGGTACGGACTTGCCAGATCGTACCGAAGTGTCTGAAGGGCAGCGGGCGCTGGATATCGCTCGTCGGATTGTCAGTGTCTCCAACCTAGTGGCTCTCAAAGGGATTGATTTGAACCTGCGGGCGTTAGCTCGTATTTCGGCGACGCATCCGCAACTTAAGTGGGAGTATGTGATCGTTGGTGAGGGACCGTTGCGGTATGAGTTGGAGACTCTCAGCGCGGAACTGGGCTTGACCGAGCGCGTGCGTTTCCTCGGGCGTATTTCGTATGCGGGCACGATGCAGGCAATCGCCGCCGCAGATATCTTTTCGTTGCCCAGTTGGGGAGAAGCATTTGGCATCGTTTATTTGGAAGCGATGGCGCGGATGCGCCCTGTCATCGGTTGCCTGGAGAATGGCGCCGCAGATATTATTAGCGATGGGGTGGATGGGC
>JGI20152J14361_10002249_pt1 | contig 11669 bp, 10 predicted proteins | sample COG_02_FD_14361 | JGI IMG/M metagenome (IMG submission 14361)
GAACTAGTGGGGTTACATAGCCACTCTGGACGGCCTCTGTGGCCTGTGGCACGGCAGGTGCTGCAGGAGCAGGTGCTGCCGGGGTAGGTGCTGCTGGAACGGCAGCAACACTTGAGCCAATTCGACCGAGTTCTCCACCGACTTCAACGACGGAGTCTTCTGGTGCGGTGATTGCGGTCAGCACGCCTGCAACGGAGGCAGGAATTTCGGTGTCGACCTTGTCTGTTGAGATCTCGACTAGTGGTTCGTCGACAGCGACGCTGTCACCGACTGCCTTGAGCCAGCGGGTGATTGTTCCTTCGGTGACACTCTCACCGAGTGCGGGAAGAACGATGATCGTGTCGGCACCAAGTGGAGTGGTCGCCGGTGTTGGTGTCGCAACTTCTTCGACTACAACTTCAGGAGTCACGACTTCTGTGGCAATAGTTTCAACGACGGGCGCAGCAGCTGGTGGGGCGGACGGCGCAGGTGTCTCTACCGGTGCGCCAACTTCGGACTCTTCGCCGATTACGGCGAGTTCGCCACCCACCTCAACAACGTCGTCTTCCTGCGCAGAGTGGGAAAGCAGGATCCCGGTTGCTGGAGAAGGGATTTCCGTGTCGACCTTGTCCGTGGAGATTTCGACGAGGGGTTCATCAGCGTTTACGTGGTCTCCGACGTTCTTTAACCAGCGAGTGATTGTTCCTTCGGTGACACTTTCACCGAGTTGCGGCATCTTGACTGACACTGACATTGCGACTCCTAATGGTTGAGCTTGTGCTGAAACTCTTGGTCGAATTACGCGTGGGCGTGAAGTGGTTTACCCGCAAGCGCGAGGTGTGCTTCACCCATTGCCTCGTTCTGCGTCGGATGAGCATGNATAAGTGTTGCAACGTCTTCGGGGTAGGCCTCCCAATTGACAATTAATTGGGCTTCGCCGATTTGTTCGCCGACTCGTGAGCCCACCATGTGAATTCCGACGACGGGACCGTCCTTTTGGGCGACAAGCTTGATAAATCCGGCGGTGCCCAGGATCTGGCTCTTGCCGTTGCCGCCTAGGTTGTANTCGTACACATTGACTTCGTCACCGAANGCTGCCCGAGCCTCTTCCTCATTCATGCCGACACTGGCNACTTCNGGCTCGCAGTAGGTAACTTTTGGAATATTGATNTCCGCGATCACGACCGGNTTGAGTCCGGCGATTTCTTCGGCGACGAAGATNCCATGTTGAAACCCTCGGTGCGCGAGTTGAAGTCCAGGTGTGATGTCTCCAACAGCAAAAATCCCAGGGATATTGGTTGCTAGTCGCTCGTTGACCACAACCCAGCCTCGTTCGGTGGCCACACCGTTGTCTTCGAATCCCATGTTGGCGGTATTGGGGCCACGGCCCACAGCCACCAGGAGGAGTTCCGCGCTGAGGATTTTTCCGTCCTCTAGGGTGACTTCGACGCCGGTGTCGCTTTGGGTTGCCGATGCAAATTTTGTGCCCAGGGTGAAATTGATTCCGCGCTTGCGGTACGCGCGCTCTAAGGCCTTTGACACTGAAATGTCCTCATTGGGGACCAGGTGCGGTAGACCTTCAAGGATTGTGACGTCGGCACCGAAAGACTTCCAGACACTTGCGAACTCAACACCGATAACCCCGCCGCCGAGCACGATCACACTCGCGGGAACGTAATCCAAGTTCAAGGCCTGGTCGGAGGTCATGATTCGACCTGAGATTTCTAGACCGGGGATTGATTTGGCGTAGGAACCGGTAGCCAGAACAACATTCTTTCCCGTGTAGTTCACGCCGTTCACTTCAACGGTGTTGGGTGCAACGAGCTTTCCTTCACCTTCAATGAATGTGACATTTCGGCTTTTGACGAGTCCTTGAAGGCCTTTATAGAGGCGAGCTACAACACCGTCTCGATATTCGTTGACCTTTGGCATGTCGATACCTTCGAGGGTGGTTTTGACCCCGAAGTTTTCTGACTCGCGACTTGAGTCGGCTACTTCTGCGGCGTGTAATAGTGCTTTCGTGGGGATGCAACCACGGTGAAGGCAGGTGCCACCGAGTTTGTCCTTGTCAATCAAAATTACGGAGAGTCCGAGTTCAGCAGATCGAAGGGCGCAGGCGTAGCCACCGCTACCGCCTCCGAGGATCAGCACGTCAGCAGAGGTCATGCCCCTATCCTTCCACCGTGAGCCGTTTGCTCACACAGGGGCTATCGGTCGTTAGGCGCTGAGTTCCCTGGCGATTTGAACGAAGGTCCGCACGCCCGCGCCCGTGCCACCCTTGGGGGTGTAGCCAAATGGTGCACTGTCGTTGTAGGCGGGACCGGCAACATCAATGTGAACCCACGCCTGCGAATCCGGGACGAATTCCTGCAGGAATACACCCGCGGAAAGCATCCCGGCGAGACCATCGCCGATATTGGCAATGTCGGCCGTTTCTGACTTGAGGGTTTCGCGCAAGTCAGCGGGGAGTGGCATGCCCCACATTTCTTCACCTGCCAGTGCGCTTGCCGCAACTACCTGCTCGCGAGCGGATTGCGTATTACTCATAACACCAGCAATGCGGCGGCCCAGAGCAATGCGCTGCGCACCCGTGAGGGTGGCAATATCGATCATGAGATCTGGCTTTTCCAGAACGCTCATTCCAATTGCGTCTGCCAACACGAGGCGGCCCTCAGCGTCGGTGTTGAGAACTTCGACGGTGGTTCCGTCGAAGGTGGTCAAAATGTCACCGGGGCGTTGGGCGGTCCCACTTGGCATATTTTCAGCTGCAGCCACCCAACCGGTTACCTTGACTTTGAGTCCCAACTGAGCGATTGCTGTAACCGCGGCAATGACCGCTGCCGAACCCGACATGTCGGCCTTCATTTCGTCCATTTTGGATGCAGGCTTGATCGAGATACCGCCGGTGTCGAACGTGATGCCCTTACCTATGAGGGACAGGTGGGCTTTAGCACCGCGAGGTGCGTAGGTCATTTTGATTAAGCGTGGTGGTCGGGACGAACCAAGGCCCACGCCAAGGATGCCTCCGCACCCAGCGGTCTTGAGTGCCTTTTCGTCCCAGACCTTGACGGTGACCGGAAGTGAAGCCAGCGCGGTCTTGGCCGCTTGAGCCAGGTGCGCTGGTGCAAGGTCGTTGGGGGGAGTGTTAATCAGATTGCGCGCCAAGTAGATCGAGCTGGCGACATGCTTTGCTGCCGCGAGAGCCTTTTTCATGTCCGCATTGATCTGGGTCGGGATTGAAATGACAAATGAACCCACACCGGAGGCGGCTGGCTTGCTCTTATATTCGGTGAACGTGTAAGCCGCGAGGGCGCATGCGAGCACCGTTGCGTCCACGTGCTCTGCCGAGTGGCCACCCGAGATAGCGACTTTCTTAGTGCCTGAAAGTGTGCGAACGCCGTTACCAATGGCACGCCGGAACTGTTCGAGGTCAAAACTTTTGCGAAAGTCCCCGAGGCCAACTGCCACGAGCACGGGTGCCTTAATGCCGGTGCCCGATGCACATTTGATGACTTCGCCATTTTTCCCGGTTCCCCCGAGTTCTGCTATTTCAGCTTCGATCCGTTTGGTTTGAGCTGGTGTGAAGCCGTGGGCAACAAGTTCAACACCCTTGCCCTTCGCCGGAGTGGTGTTCACGATCAGAACATCAGCGGCTATGTCTTTGGGTAACGTGGAAGTCAGGGTAAAACCTGGCATAGAACTTGAAGGCGCGGTCATAGTTTTGGTGGAAGGCATGATCGAAGTCTAGGCTGCGAGTCATGGCAGCTCAATCCACGGACCTTTTGCACACACCGCTTTTTGGCGCTCACGAACAATTGGGTGCAAAGTGCGCTGATTTTGGTGGGTGGGAAATGCCAATCGAATATTCGGGGGCGGTTGCCGAGCACAATGCGGTGCGATCGAGTGTGGGTATTTTCGATGTATCCCATATGGGCAAACTCCGAATTACCGGTCCGGGTGCCATTGCGGCTCTGAACACAATTGTTGCCAGTGACTTGGCCAAAATTGGCAACGGTCAAGCGCAGTATTCGATGCTGTGTAACGAAGACGGCGGGGTGATCGACGACTTCATCGTGTATAGATTCAGTGAAGACAATGTTTTCGTGATTCCAAATGCGACGAATGCTGCGAAAGTCTATGAAGGGTTTCGTTCGGCGTTGCCAGCGAGTATCGCCATTGAGAACTTGCACAACGACTACGGCATCATCGCAATTCAAGGACCGCTTTCCGCCAATGTCCTTGGGCGCATGGGGTTGCCGGTGGATTGTGATTACATGAACTGGTTGCAGTCAGACGTTGACGGTGAAGCTGTGATTATTTGTCGCACCGGTTACACCGGAGAGATCGGTTTTGAACTTGTTGCCCCCAACGAGGTGTTGCAGAAACTGTGGGATCTTGCAATTGTTTCGGCTCAAGAAGTTGATGGGATTCCGGCAGGTTTGGGTGCGCGGGATATTCTGCGAACGGAAATGGGGTACCCGCTCCACGGGCAAGACATTAGCCCCACAATCACACCGCTTGAGGCGAAAATTTCGTGGGCAATTGGCTGGGACAAACCTGATTTTGCTGGCAAAGCCAGTCTGTCGGCGGCGCGCGCCCAAGGTGTTGCACGCAAGCGGGTTGCCTTGAAAGCGCTCGGGCGTGGAATTCCACGAGCTCACATGGACGTGTATCGCGATAGTGAGTTGCAGGACAAGATTGGTGAGATAACCAGTGGAACTTTCTCACCAACGCTCAAAGAAGGAATCGCGTTGGCACTCCTTGACAAAGACTATAAAAAAAACGAATCAGTATTCATTGACGTTCGCGGGAAATCCCTTGAATGCGCAATAGTTCCACTGCCATTCATTTCGGCGTCGCCCAAGTCTTAACCGTCTTAGCTGTCTTGGCCACCAGTGAAGGTGTTGAGTAACTCAATACTGATCTGTGCGCCAATGCCTTGGTCCTCACTGAGGTTCAATGGGAGGCCGGCCGGGATGCTCATCCGTTCAATGGCTTGCCCGACCGCTCGGTCGGGGGAGGTGCTCCCATTGCGCCACCAGCTACTTGCCTTCATGGAAATTCGGTGGGCAATCAAAGCCGCTGCCAGTTCCTGGGTTGAGCCTAAAATCACGGGAGTTTTTCGAGCTGCCGCGGCAAGGAGTGCACCCGTGTAGAACGCTATGACGCCGCTGGGATCCAGGTCAGCTAATGCGCGTGCATTTCCTCGCTGTTCACGGTGAGCGCGCATCATTGTCACCGTTTCCGCCAGTTGGGTCATGACCAGCGAATCTGTTGCACCTGCACCTTCAAAGGTGACCTGCCAAGCGTCTTTGCGGGTGAGCAGCCCGATTATCGACCTCGTGACGATCGGGTCAACGTGAATATCGCTGGTGAAATGGATCAGGGTTGCACCCGAATCAACGGCTGCGTCAACGCGGTGCACACCCAATTCATAATGTGGAGCAGTGTCAATGTTGATGTCAATGGAGTCCGCTTGAAAATTAGATCCACGTTGGCCCCACCAGTTCAGGAGTTCAGCGAGGGATCCGCTAGCTAATGGGCTCATTGTGAACTCAGTGTGAGGAACAAATGACTCAATCCGGTCCAGTAGATCTGAACCGTTCTCAGTAATGCTCACAGATTCACTCCCAGACTCACTCCCAGGCTCACCCATCACGTCAGGATAGGCGTTCGGGTGCCATAAAAACAGTTGGAGCGTCAAATGCTGCTTTGCGTGAAGCCCGCCGCAACAACTGCAGGATCGGTGAGCCAATCAATGCAATAAGGATCACCGTAAGTGCAGCGCGTGGCAGATCAAAACCAAGTGAGGTCGTTACGCTAAACCGAATCCAAGCAACGAGGTTCTCGCCGGCTGCGGCACCCGGTGTGAATGCAATTTGGGTCGGCAGATTGACCGAGAAGGGCCAGAACCACAGGTTCATCAGAAATCCAAATGCGATACAAGCAGCGGCAGCGTAAGTGCTGAGCACGAGTAGTTCTTTTTTCCCAGATGCTCGCGGGAGAAGCCCAGCGCCCAAGCCAACCCAGGCTGCCGCCAGCATTTGAAAGGGAAGCCAAGGGCCCACACCACCTGTGAACAATGCGGATGCGAGTAAGGAAATTGATCCCAATAGAAATCCAAAACCAGGACCTAATGCGCGACCGGCGAGAATGAGAATTACCCAGATTGGTTCGATCCCGCCAAGCCCCGCGCCCAGTGGGCGCAGGACCGCGATCACCGCGGCGAGTGCTCCAAGGAGCGCAATGGCCTTTGCATCGAGCCCACCGTCGCCTATTTGCGAGATCACCGTAAGGAGCAGCAGTGGAATTATCACCGCGAAAAGAAGTGGCGTTTCACTTGAATTGACAACAAGAAATGAATCAACAGGTGCAATGAACGGCCACAGGAAACTCATAACACCAAGGACGCTGATTATGGTGATCGAGATGGCGGAAGTTCTTCCCAGCGGAATAGCGCGCATCAGGCCGGCTCTTGATTTAAGGCTTGCGCAATTTGTTCAACAGTCGTCCAGCGTTGCGGTGCGAGAATCTTGGACACCTGCGGGGCAAACATGGGGGAGTCGGTCACAACCGCTTGCGTTGGGCCATTGGCCACGATTTCACCGTCACCCATGATCACAACGCGTGTGGCCAGTTCGGCCACTAGTTCAACGTCATGTGTTGCCAACAGAATGCTGTGGCCACCTGTGGCTAAACCCCGCAGGACTTCCCCGAGTTTCTTCTTGGTCGGGTAATCCAAACCCCGCGTCGGTTCGTCGAGCAGCAGTAGTGGTGGTTTCGCCGCGACAATCAGGCACAAGGCGAGCAGCATCTGCTGACCTTCGGAAAGGTCACGCGGGTGCGTGTTGTCGTTAACGTCTGGAGCCATAAGTGCAAGCAATGCTCGCGTTGTACCGGGGGCGCAACCGGCGTCAGAATCTGAGGCCTTGCATTCTGTCGCAACACTCAGCGCCTCAAAAAGATCGTGCGGTTCTTGAGGAACGAATCCCACAAAGTGCAACAGCTCGCGTGCAGGCAGCGAGCGCGGATCAACACCATTGATGTGAACTGACCCCTTTGCTGGATCCTTCAGGCCAACGAGTGTCCGCAACAACGTCGACTTTCCTGCCCCGTTGCGACCCATGAGCGCGGTGATTTCCCCGGCCTCAAGATCTAGATCAATACCTTTGAGCACAGATATATTTCCGTAGGAACTATGCACGTTTTTTACCTGGGTGACCTTGACCTGTTGGGTGGGCACGACGTGAAGGCCGGGTGAGTGGTGTGCAAGTAGAGCCCGCAGTGGCGGTGCTGCTCGCCTAGCGTCACGAATGTTAATCGGGAGGGGATCCCAGCCCGCGAGCCGACCGAGGTGAATCACAGGCGGTGCGATCGGGGAAGTCTGCATGAGTTCACTGGGAAGACCCGCTGTGATTACCCCTTTTTCGAGAAGCAAAATTGAATCGCAGTACTGCATGACTCGTTCGAGACGATGCTCTGCCAACACGACCGTGATGCCTAAGTCATGCACTAACCGGTGGAGTGCGGCCAAAACTTCCTCTGCCGCGCCCGGATCAAGGGCAGAAGTGGGTTCGTCTAGAACGAGGACTTCGGGTGCGGCGGTCAGGACCGAACCGATTGCAACCCGCTGCTGCTGCCCACCGCTCAATGTATGAATGGGGTGGCCACGCAAGTCCGAGAGGCTAAGAAGATCCAAGATTTCCTCGACCCTGCGACGCATCACGGGAGGCTCGATTCCTAAACACTCCATGGAGTATGCAAGCTCGTCTTCAACTAGGTCGGTGACAAAACCCGAGACTGGATCTTGTGGCACAAAACCAACGAGGTCGGCAAGTTCGCGCGGGTGGTTCTCTCTTGTTGAACGGCCGTTTACGCTGACGCTTCCGGTTAAGTGGCCACCGGTGAAATGGGGAACCAAACCGTTAATCGCTCGAAGGAAAGTTGTCTTGCCACTACCCGTTGCGCCCAGCAACAGTGCGAGTTCCCCGGCGGGAATCTCCACGTTGACATCGCACAAGACAGGATCAGCGTCTTCGAAATAGCGAAAGGTGACTCCGTCAAAACGAATCATGTGAGTGCCTTGCTTGATTCTTCAATCGGCATTTCAGTAGTGAAAGTCGGAGGTGGCGGTGATGTGATCGCAGGTGTACATGCAATGGCGAAAGCGACAAGTCCCCACAATGGCAATGAAGGCCACGTGTTCAATGCTGGAGTGAGCGTGAGGGCTTGGCCACTGCTGGCATGTGCAATGAGAAATATTGTCAGAGCACTTACGCCAGCCGTGCTCACTAACCACTCTGGCCTTGACCACACGTCAGGACGATAAACGGTGCGGATTCGAGTGCGTCCCGCTCTCCACAATGTAAGTCCACCGAGGGTCAATCCCACAACAAGAATGAGTATCGCGGTGATTGCGCCCATACCGGCAGTGAGAAGTGAATACACGCCAATGAGCGCAAGTGACAGGGAAGCAAGGACAAGGATAATTGAAATCCGGCGCCCGACAGATGACTCTTTTTGATGCCTGCCGTATCCGCGTGAATCCATTGACTCCGCCAAAATTATTGAACGGTCAAGGGCCCCGGCAAGAACGGGGAGTCCAAGGGAGGCGAATCCGCGCAGCCCACGTGAAGTCTTGCCGCGCAGCCTGCGCATTTCTCGAATTCTCCCGGCGTCAGCGGTCAACTGTGGGACGAAACTTAATGCGACGACAACACTGACACCAAGCTCGTAAAGCGCAGTGGGAACCGCCTTGAGTAAACGAGTTGGTGAAGCAAGTGAATTTGCCGCCCCAATCACAATCGCGATGGTGGCCAGTCGCAGTCCGTCGTAGAAGGCGCCCAAGAGTGCTTCAAGTGTTACCACGCCACCAAGTCGCAGCCCGCTCATCCATTCCGGGAACGAGACACCAGGAAGTTCACATAAAACAGTGGTCCCCAACCCGGCGCCAAACACCAATTGGAAAAGAACTCGAATAATGACGATCATGACACCGAGAAAAATGAAGAATTCGAATGACTTCCCCCAAGGCGCATCGGGTTTGCGTGCAGCAACGACGATCACGGCAGCACCGATGAGCAACGCAAGTAGTAGCGGGTTAGTCGTCTGCGAAGCTGCCGCGGCTAGACATAGGGACCATAGCCACCAGGCGCCAGGGTGCAGCCATCGTGAAGTAGTAATGTGAGAAGTCATGGTTTCCTGCGCCGCCAAAAATAGAATCCCGCAACGGCCAGCAGTCCGATCACAACGGCGGTTCCTACTGGAGCAAGCGAGGAAGTTTGAGTCGAATCTGTTGCCTGTTCTGAACTTTCTATTGCAACGTCTGGAATTGGAGTCAAAGGAATCCGTTGCGGTGACGCACTTGCAACATAGTCACTCACGGGGGTTGCGCATTCAGTCTCGGGAAACCCCGAAATCCCACAGATAAAACCGTTATCAGTTCTTAACTCCACAACGGTCTTGAGAAGTTCATAACCGTTCGCATCGACTTTCCCCACCGCACAGTAGGCGGTGGGAGCGGGTGGCGTTTCGCCCTCTGGCGCAAGCGCTGGATCACCTGCGTCAATCACGATTGCAATGCGCTTCGTTCCGGTAATGGGCATTACGCCACCACAAGCAATATCGAATACCTCAGCTGGCTGATCTGCGGGAGCAAGGCTGGGAACGCTCGGACTCGAAGCGTCAAAACGCCAAGCCTGAGCACTGCCCTCAGTTGGCGTGGTGCTCGCCGAACCGATCGGGGAATACGACCACGTGTCGCCGTTCTGGGTCCAAAAATTCCAAAACCGGTACGTAGTAGCACTCGCGACCCCGGCCGAGGACACCGAAAATAGGAGAAGTGCCACAAGGACAATTCCTAAATTTCGGAGCAGCGACCGGGGTGCGATGTACATTGTCGATTTACTTCTTCATGCTTTTTGTCAGGGTCGTGACGAGATTCATACCACCGAATTTCTTGGGGCTTGAATCAGTTGCTTCGGCAGCCATGAGCAGCCAGCCAACTGCACCTGCATTGACTTGACCGTTCTTCAGTGCCCATGCCTTGGCATTCTTTTTCAGTGACAAGATCGACTTGTTCACGGAGGACTTGCCAATCTTCATCGAATTAAAGGTGACGACAGTTGCAGCAGTGTTTCCGTAATCATTACCGTCATAAGGGAAATTTGACAGAGTTCCGGTTGTGAGTTGGCTGCTGAGGTAGCTGGCCAGGTTGGTTGATTTGTTCTTGCCGCAACTTGGATCTTTCGCCAACCTGTTTGCTGGCTCTGCGGGTGTAAGCGCCTTCAAGCCAAACAGGACTTGGGCCGAAGCCGAGTTATTCACGCCGCCATCACCGCTCTGAAACTTTGCGCCACCGCTTTCGGTGCACGGTGTGATTGACCTGAAGAGATAAGTTCGAACTTGTCTAACAATGACTGAATTCATGCCAACACCCGTCATTGCCGCGTAGGCCAAACCCGACGAGTTTGCATCAGGGAGCGCGCCTGCTCCGGGGTAATAGGCCACTCCGGTCGTGCCATTGGTTGCCTTGGCCCCGGCCTTGGACAACCAGGTCGCAGCTTTCTTCGCTTGGCCTATTTTTCCCACGGAGTTCAATGCTAAAGCCGCTAGTGCTGTTGAGTTTGAGTCAGGCCCGCTGAAATTTACTGGATCTGAGGGACCACAGGCGGTCCGAATGCTGAGGCGGTAAGCCTGAAAGCTCCCGTCCAGACATTGCTGGGTGACTAGCCAGTTAATAGCTTGGGGGCTGGGTTCAACCCCCACCGAGACAAGCCCCAGTATTGCGAGGGATTGATCTGAGACCCCGGTGAAGGTGGGATCGGTGCTGCCATAGAGACCAGCATCCGGTCCGGCAGCGGCAGCGGGATTCAGCCCCGCGGTGAGGACTAGCGCTACGCCGAGCGCTGCCGAGCTAACTATCTTGTTCCATTTATTCATGGTGCCCTTTCAGTGAGTGGTCACTGGATAAGAGCCCATGGATCTCTCAATCAAAAACCCCAAGCACATATGTGCATGGGGCGATCAAGTTTTCACTTGAGCGCTCGTCCCGTTGCCTCGACGGATGACCGCTCGCAATTGCTAGGTGCTCCGACTTAGCGAGTTCTCACTCGCCTTACGGTTGCGGGACAGCGCCGGATTTCCACCGAACTTCCCCTAGATTCAAATGCGACAATCTTTTGTTGTGTGCGTATAGCACCACTTCTGAACCCCAGTGTCAACGTGAAAGAGGAAATGGGGCAGGAGTGGCGAAACTTTTCTTGCTAGGCCGGGTCCAAACTCATGGGGCCGTAGACCACTCGATCGCCGTCAAGAAGCGTGACGCCACCTATTCCGGCCGCGCGCAATTCCCGCCAAGTGTCGGAAACGAAAGCTTCAGCATCGCTTTGGGTGGGGAAAACCGATGTGACACAAGGCTCAACGGGAGTCTCAATAACCGTTCCGCTGAGGTCAACGTACTGCCAACTCCACGACATGTGAGCTCCTTCTATGAGTGATGCAGGGCGATTTTATTGTGAGTTACGGCCGCAGTTCTGGTGAAACGGTTAACGCTGGATCGGTCTGAACGAGATCACCTAACGCATAGTCGATTGCGCTGCGAACGTCTTCGGGCAAGGTTACCCCGGCAGCCTGTGCATTTTCAGTGATTTGCTCAGGCCGAGACGCCCCGACGATCGCCGAAGAAACAT
>JGI20152J14361_10002260_pt1 | contig 11633 bp, 14 predicted proteins | sample COG_02_FD_14361 | JGI IMG/M metagenome (IMG submission 14361)
GGTGGTGGCACTGCGGCAACAGGAGCAGGAAACGCAACAGATGGAATCGCTGGGACAGGCTCCGGTGGCGGTGGCGCTGCTGCGGGAGTGTCTGGTAACGGTGGCTCTGGTGTCGTTATCGTCAAAGTCAAAGCCACAAACGCAGCGAACGTTGACAAGTCCGGTTGGACTGAAGTCACTGAAGCGATGCAGGCAGCAGCAGCGAAGAAGCGCGAAGTTGAACGTGCAGCGCAAGCCAAGAAAGCAGCGTTGCTAGCCAAGACTGAAGAACTGTCAGGAGCAACACACACAGACATTAAGGAAACCGAATGAGCATCTACACGAAGACAGCGGATGGCTGGGTGCCTCTGACCGGCGGTAGTCGGGTAGGCGCTCCTGGTGCTCCTGTCATCACTAACCCTGAAGGTGGAGGTGTGATTTATTTTGAGGCAGGCACTGAAGGAGACGCCGGTCCAACTTTGGCATACGGGTCAACAATCGAACCTTCCAATAATGGTGAGACTGTTGTCGTTGACCAAGAGACCCTAGAAGTTGCAGTAGAAGGAACTTCACCGTTCACAGATTACGTTGTGAGCGTCTACGGCGTTAACGTTGCTGGTGTAGGTCAGCAATCAGTCACAGATCCGTTCCAAATGAACTACAACTCAGCGACTGGTGGGACTGTCACTGTTGTTGACGATTACAACGGCACTGGTGAGACATGGCAAGTGCATGATTTTGGTAACTCTGGTGGCACTTTTATTGTGGAGTCTGGCCCTAAGGATTTCAGGGTGATGGCAGCAGGACAACCCGGCGCTGGTGGGCCGATAGGGTCAGGTCGTGGCGGCGGCGGAGGTGGTGGTGGTGAAGTTCTTGACGTTGAGATCAGTTTCACTGCTGGTGTTTACCCTGTTACGGTAAATGCTGTCAATGGGGTTTCGGCTCGCGGTGGCGGTAGTGGAATGCCGGGATGGAATGTATCAAGTGGGGCTGGCAGAGGCGGTGCTTCTGGTAACGGCAATCCCGGTGGTCCTCAGTCTGCTGACACATTCAATGGCGGTGGCGGTGGTGGCAGCGGTGGCGCTGGCGTAAACTCTGGTGGAAACCAATGTACTGGCGGTGGGTCTGGAACTGTCACAAATATTTTGGGTTACAATGCAAGTTTTGGGGCAGGCGGAGGCGGCGGTGCTCAGAACAATGGGTGTAGCGGTCAGACTGGGAAAGTTGTTATTGCTTACCAGATCGGTATCAGTTCGACTACCCAAATCAAGAACGCTCAAGCAAAACAGGCAGCCAGATCTCAAGGCTACGATGACGGATACGACGTTGGCGTGGCTGATGGTCGTGTGCAGCGCAACGCGGAGATTGCTGAAGCGGCTGCTGATGTGAAGGAAGCGGTTGAGGCCGCTGCCGCTGTTGTTGAGGCCAAGCCGAAGCGCACACGAAAGAAGGCTGTCTGATGCGCGGCATGGGATTTACGCGCACCGATCAAGAGTGGCCCTCCGGGGTCACTCACGGTCGGATCTGGGACATCGGCGCTACTTGGGCCGACATCCACATCGCACCTGACGTTTTCAAGTGGGATCGCCTTGACGAGGTTGTTGCCAAGATGGAGGCCAACGGCATCACGCACATAACTTATGTGATCGCCGCTACACCAGCTTGGGCTGCTCGTGATCCTGAGGCTCCGCATAACGCTCCTTGGCTACCGAAGGGATCTAATTCGCTGCCGGGTGACCCGGACAATTCGTGGAAGCCTTTCGTGTGGGCGCTCAGTGACAGGTATAAGGGACGTATTCACGCCTACGAGGTGTGGAATGAGTGTCAACTCGCCGACTTCATGTACCCGTGGGACTCCAAGAATCGTAAGGATCTCGCAAAGATGACTGATGATGCTAACCGCATTATTAAAGGAAACGACCCGAAGGCTCTTGTTGGTGCTTGCAGCATCCTGCCCCGTGAAACTAGCGGTGGCTTGAAGAAGGCTGAGAAGTTCCTGACAGAACTGTCTAAGCGTAAGAACTGGGGCGGCGTTGACTTCTTTGCAGCGCATCTCTACCCAGAGGGCAGTACGAAGCAAGCATCCCAGTGGATTGACTATTTCGATGACACGAAGGCGCTGTTGAAGAAAATGAAAGCCCCTAAGAATTCGGGCAAAAGTTCTTCAACGATTTGGGTTACTGAGACTGCTCTTGGTCTCCTGTCCGGTGGAATATCGGCGGAGAAGGTTGAGCAGTACACGGCGAAGATTTCTGACCGTGGCGCTGGGCATGTTTACTGGTATGCCTGGGACCGTGAGGATCTGGGCGGAGCCTGGATAGGTCCGGGGACGTACATGTGGGAAGCCATCAAGCGTCACTGGAAATAGGGGGGAATGCTTGTAGACAAGTATATGTTTACAAGCAGGTGCAATAAATCACAACGGTTAGGTGCAATAAATCACAACGGTTATGGGCTTGACTGTCGTACCGGTGCTTGATGTGCCCTTCGGATATTGCTGTGGGCCTCGCGTGGCCACGGAAGTGAGCCTCGGGATTTCCTGTCGGATGGCAGGGCCCGGGGTTTCGCGCTTTTCTAGCCCGAATGCGACTTTCGGAGGGACTTAGATGCGACTTTTGGAGGGACTTGTAGGTAAATACTTACAGGTAGGCATTACCTATGCAGCATTAACTTCGCTAAGGCACTACCCGTGCCGCATTAACTACAATGGAGGCGCAAAATGAAGACCGTCGGCAGAGATGAATTCAAGGCTGCTATCAAAGCAGCAGGTATCGAACCGGGCTTGAAGTGGTGGAAAGATTGGGATAAGACTGACTGGAATGGTCGCTCTGGCTGGGCAGGAAAAAATGGGAACCCGCAAGGTCTCTTACTGCATCATAACGGCGGAGCCGCAACCGAATCCACGGAAGCGAAAGACAACAAGGCTTGCAGCCGTGATGAGAACGGCGCGAAATATGTTTGGCGGCATCCTGAATTCAACTCCCCCGCTTCACAGTTCTTCCTACGTCGCTGCGGTCAACTCGACATCATGGCTTACACACAGTGCTACCACGCTGGTAAAGGTGACTTCACTGGTACCGAATGGTCGGGTCACAAGATCCCTAAAGACTCTGGGAACAGCTACCTGATGGGAATTGAGATCGCGTCCAAGGGTAAGAAGAATGACTTTACTGAAGCTCAGTGGAACACACTTTCAAAGCTCGCTGTCTGCTTGAAGGATCTGTACGGATGGAAGGACACTGGAACGTATTACTTCCCACGCCACAAGGACTGGGCTGGGTCACGCAAGAACGACATTCAAGCCAGCAACAAGTTTGTGCAAGGCAAGTTTGAAGAGTACGGGAGCACCGAAATGTGGGACGGCAAAGTTCCTGATATCGAAGGAATCTATAACGCTGAATCCGATTCGTCATTGAAGAATCCTGCGGCGTGGAGACTGGCTTGCCGCTTGAAGGACTTGGGTCACTTCAAGGGTGACCCGGTGAAGGGGGAGCAGGGCTATCCCCGCAAGGCAGTTGAATCCTTTAATTCCGGCACATCTATGGCAGACAAGGGCAAGTATGGCCCACGCGCTCACGAAAAAATCTTCTCGTTGCCGAAGGGTTCAGTGGAATGAGTAATTTCAAACCAGACGAATGGTTGAAGTTCATGTTGGTTGTCACAGTGCCAGTCACGTTCGTACTCATTCTGCTGATGATCACGATCAGAGACAGAGTGCTTGACCCCGTTGTATCGGGCGGAATGATCGCGCTTTTAGGCGCAATCGTGGCGCTAGTTGTTACTAAAGGAGACAATAAAAATGAACCCAAAATTTGATAACGCTGAAGATGAAGAGAACTACAACCTGAAAGACATCGTTCCCGCACCTTTTAATGACAAAGCCAGTGACGAAGATGAGGTTACTGATGAGGTCGATTAAGAAGCAGCAGGAATGGGCGAAGGGCCAGATCAAGAACCCTAGCCAAAGCTGGGATGGAATGTGCCAGTCTTTCTCGCGCCAGTCATACGGCATGGGCGGTTTTGGTGGCTCAGCCACTATAGCTTGGGGCAATGTTTCGGACAAATACAAGCACAAGATCACGAAGTACAGCGACAAAGAGTGGTGGAGTGCGGTCCCTGAAGGAGCAATTCTGTATAGCACCAGTGGGCAGTACGGCCATGCTTGGCTTGCTGCCGGTGACAGTGCCGCGTACTCCAACGATTACAAAAGGTCTGGTCAAATAGACAAGTGCCCTGTGGATCTTCCAGGCTGGAGCAATGTGAAGAAAGCCACGGTCGGTTACATTGACGGCTGCCAATGGTACGACAAGGACGGCAGTAAAAGATTCGGTTTGTCATTCGACCTGTGGGATGGGAAAATTCCGCCGTTTGAAAACGTCATGGCTGCGTTTCAAGATCCTGTACTCGCCAATAAAGCAGTATGGCGTCTTACTTGCCGTCTCAATGATATTGGGTTTGGTAAAAGTAACCCAGTCGCTTACGAGCAGACCTGGCCGAACAAGAACTATGGATTGTGGGCTGAAGCCAACGACGAAGATCCAGACAAGTTTAACGAATCAATATTCAACGACATTTTTAGTTAATGAGAGGCGCGGGTATGGACACCGTAAAACGAAAGAACTGGTTCAAACGGCTATTCATCTTAGATTACGATGTCCAGCTTGCACCACTACTAGAATCAATCGACCCGATTCTAGAAAACATCCAAATCCAACAGATTGAAATTGACGAAGCTCACCTGAAAATTGATGGTCTCAGCGAGGCAGTGAAGGTTGTTGCTAGGCAGGTTGAATCTGTTGAAGAGAAACTCAACTTAATAAAGACGTTCGACTATCAGGGTAAGATTCTGTACGCACAAGCCAATATTGACATGAATGCTAGCGGTAATAGTGACATCGTGGTATCGATAGACAATGTTAATAAGGCCGCATATCTGCGCTTCGGTTCTTCGGAAGCCGTGGACACCGTTAACGCTGTATGGTTCATCTCAAAGACTGGCAACAAAATCAAGAACGACTTCGGTGACGAACTATCCCCCAGCGCACCACGGTTAACAGTTCAAGACTTCCTGCGGATGACTCAGGAGAAGCAGGGCGATGCACCGCTCGAAGATCTGGTTCCACCTCATACTCACGACGTTTACCAAGGTGAAATTGAGGATCTGGATGCTCGTGTTGAGATTCTTGAGTCATCGGCTAGTGGTGATGCGTTTGATGATAGCGAACTTAAAAAGGGCATTGCTGATAACTCTACCGAGATTGCAGTAAACACTGCCAATATTGCAGTAAACACTGCCGGTATTGAATCAAACAGTGCCGCGATTGGTGCCAACTATGTTCGATGCGAAGAGAACGAATTAAAAACTATCGAAAATGCTTTCCAAATCGCTTTAGTCGATGGTCGTGTAAATGACATCGAAGAGTTCCTTGGCGGTGTTTACTTTGAAGTCTCGTTAGGTGTTGATCGTTGGATTTTTGACACAGGATCAGTGCCTGGTGAAGGTAACTTCACTGCGTTCTCGTATGACTTTTCAGCAACCAACACAGAATATTGGATCAACGAATTTGCCGCTGGTTCCGCAATCAACAACTGGGAAGATGCTCGACCTGGTGATAAGTTCAATGTCACTGCCCAGAACAATGGAGACACCAACTACGGTAAGTACGTTATCAGCACTATCGAAAAGTCAGACGGCATTTGGGACATCACAGGTGACTTCGTTGAAGGTCAAGGTAGGCTGACTGCCGGACTTGGTTACTTCATTGAGATCCTACACGGGTCAAAGCAGTTTGAGCCTGATAATAGTCACTCTGATTGGGAAGACCGCATCACAAAGTTAGAGAGCATGATCGATTACTTAGAGTCCTCGTTGCAGCATGTATTGCCGTTCTCGCTGGGTGTACACGAAACCAAGATGGATCGCTACGAGCCAACAGGGTCCACCCAGGCCGAGGGTACGGCAGTCACTTGGTGGATTGACGCTGTCAATAACACAACGCCGGAGAATCACGCTCGTATCGGCATGGTGGATAAGGATCTTTGCTCGAAGGTAGCGAACATGCCTGTGCCGTTTGAGATGGACGTTATTCAGGGTGACTTGAAGCAAACGTGGGTGATCGCTGATTGTTATGAGCGCGGCGCTGGCGTGTTGCATTTGTTGTCTAGCGGCGGCTGGGGCGACCGGATGGTGCACACCACAGGAACAGCGGTGGCAACTGAGTACGTCGTCAGGAAGATTTAACAGCCCCCCAACTAAACTCAACGGGGGCGGCCTAGTAGCCGGGTCGTCCCCGTTCCCACAATGGCTAAATTAGGTTTCCCCGCCCGGTGCGGGTAGACCGCTTCTCTCAAACAATGCCCCATCAGTGCCAACCCGGTGCTGGTGGGGCTTTTTGTGTTTTCCGTACACTGTGTCGGTTGCATAATTGTGTGGGGCATATAACTTGAGTGGGTGGGAAAATCTGCACCGGGGCACATAGCCATCATTGGTGCAGTAGAGCGCCTGCTTAATCGTGGTGATCGTGATTTGACCATAACCAAAATTTGCCACGAGTCGAAGTACTCACGGTCAGGTTTCTACCACCATTACGGGTCGATTGACCAATGCTTGATCGAAGCTTTTGACATTGCTATATCCAAACTTAATGAAGCTATGTCGCCTTGGCTGTTGTCTCAAGACCCCGAAGCACCTAAACTGCTGCACAGTCTACGCGCCACACAAGACCGTTACCTCAAGCACGGTAATCTCATGGTTTTGATGCGTCAGCGACTCCCGGAAGTCTTCTACCTGACGATGCGGGATCTCAGAATCGCTATCAGTATGCGGATTCAGATTATGGCTCCTTGGATACCTGCTTCAGAGGCCGACTTAATCACCGACTTTTTTCACTTTGCTGACATGGCAATGTGGGAAGAATTCGTTGTGACCAACCACAATAAGCGCACCGAAGAGGAAATGTTCGATATCATCTACTATTCCTGGACGCTGATGCTCCATGTGAATGTGTGGTCTGAGAAACACATTGAGCCAAAACGTCAAAAACCCCGACAGATCTGACGAATACGTCGGTAATACCGACACACTTATACCCTAAATGCCTTGTCTATGTCAGTCCCAACACGCATAGTTGAGGCATGACATTAAACACTCACCCAGACCATGTAACAACATCTGCACAAATTGCACTCACAATACAAGAGCTGAAGGTTGATTATGAACTAGCACTAATTGATGAAATGTTGGAGGCATGTTAGTTATAGGGGGTTGTGAACTTGTGAAGAAAGAGGTGTGCTAGTGTGTGGTTAATGCAATATAAACTAACAACCAACCTGAAAGCAGTGCAGTGCTATGGGGACAACATCAAAGACGAAGAATGAGTTAGTGACAGAGCTGGCTGAGGCAATGCTCGCAGCTTCCACCATGCAAGAACATGGTGATGATAAGTATTACACNCCCGCCGTTCGTAGGGGCGCAGAGATCATTATTGAGCTTCGTAAGCAGTTTCTAAACAAGAAGGGTCAACCAGACCTCCGTGGCGATACGTTCGCTTACCGTAGCGCTGTGCGCGATGCCTTAACTGAAGCCAACATCCCTATGGAAGACCGTGGGAACCTAATGAGCGCCGTCCGTTACCACGTTGGTCAGACTATCCGTGAGGGGCTTACTGATGACGAGATCCAGGAGGCCGGGTTTAAGGTATCCTCACCGAAGGAACGTCAGAAGGCTGATCGTCTTTCTAAGGCTAAGGTAGTGCGGGCTATCCACAAGGGCGAGGAGATTACTGACCCTGATGACGTAATGCGAGCACTCCGGTCTTGTGCAAATCAGCTTGAAAACATGAGATTCACCGGATGGAACAAGACGGATTTAGGTCTAGCGGCAGCTTTCTTGGACGCTTTGCAAGCGCAGGTCACGGAAGTGGACAGTCAAATTAGGTAGTTTCAGCCGTTACCTTACTGTGACTTAAATTATGCTTGTGCGCTTGTGAAGTAAAAACACACCAGAATGTGACCTGGGTCACTGAAAAAGGTGGTGAAGGTGGTGGTTTAGGCTCTTTTTCTATTTAGTTTTATTATTCTTCTTCTTAAATATATATACCAATCAGAAAAACCACCACTTTCACCACCTTCACCACTATTGTGACCTGAGTCACATTAACCCCTAGTTGGAGCTTAGAGCTTCCGCTGGGGGTTTTTGCTGTCTAAAAACCCGCTCATTCGTGGACCTGTATTGAGTAGCAAGGAAATACCACTACTACGGAAGGTACCAAATGACATTGCCAAAAGTACAAACTCTTAAGCGTGGAGGCAGTCGCTTCTATGTTGAACCTGAGACTCAAGAGAAGGTTCCTGGGGTCACTTCGATTCTTTCGATGCTACCTAAGCCTTTCCTTCAGTATTGGGGTCAGAAGCTTGTGGCTGAATTCGCCGTAGACAATTTTGGGGCTTATTCACAGTTGATTATGAATGGTCAGCGTCAAGCTGCGATTGACTTATTGAAGGGTGCTCCTCGCCGGTTCACTATGGGGCGTGCAGATATTGGCACTGAGGCGCATGGCTTGTTTGAGCAGATGGGTCGGGGCGAAGATATTGGTCGCATAACACCGGAGATGCACGACTATGTTGAGCATTTTCAGCAGTGGCTTGATGACTTCCAGCCTGACTTTCTAATGCAGGAAGAGACTGTGTGGTCTGATACGCATCGCTACGCAGGCAGCTTCGATGCTATCGCTGTGGTCGGTGGAGAGACCGTCATTATTGACTATAAGACGAGTAAGTCTGCGTATCCCGATACGGCTTTGCAGCTTGCGGCGTACAAGAACGCTGATCACATTATCCGTCCTGATGGTTCTCGCGTGCCAGTACCGAAGATCACTGCTGGTGCAGTGCTTCACATCACTCCTAATGGATATGAATTTATCCCGTATGAGATAGGGGATGAAGTATTCGAGACTTTCCTTGCACTCCGTTACCAGGTTTTCGAGTGGGATGCGGTGTTGTCTAAGCGTGTAAAGGGGCGGCCCCTGGCTCCATTATTCCGGTAACTGAAAGTACACAACTATAAATCAATCAATTCAATGTGGTGAGAATCCACGGTTAGGAAAACGATTAAAGATGGCGATTAATATATTTGATGTTCAAGCTGATAAGCCGAAGCAAGATTTTGATGTGGTGGGTCGCTTTAGGGCTGGTCACCAGATTGGTAAGCGTCCTCAGGCTCTGTCGGAGTTTCGTGTTACTAGCGATGATCCAGCGGTGGTTGACAAGGTCGCTGAAATGTTTGGTGGCACTGCTCAGGAGTGGGATAATGAAANACAACCATACGAAGTGTTNACTACGGCAGCTTCGGTGGATGTGATTGTGGAGAAGATCTTTTCTTCGATGACTCTGTGGGGTCGCAATGCGCCGATTCGTAAGTGCGATGGAGCTACGATTTCTTATCCTGAAGAGTCTAAGGGTGAGTCTTGCGAGTGTGCAAAGTTCACTTCAATGTCTGATCGTAAGGCCGCTGCTGAGCGTGGCACGGGTTGTGCGCCTGACATCGCAATCCGCTTTCGTCTAGCGGATGCTCCCGATCTTGGTGTATTCGAGTACAAGACGGGCAGTTGGTCTCTAGCGCGTGATATCGGTGATGTTGAGCGCACGCTGGCTGACCTTGGTGATCGGGCATTTGGCACGCTTACTCTGACCCCAGTGGAGTTCACGACTTCAGAGGGCCAACTCCGCAAATTCACGAAGATGGTTGTGGATCTCAAAAAGGCTGCTCCAGAAGAAGTGACAGTCTGATGAAGACTCTAGGCTATCTGTTCGCTTTGGGTGCCTTACTGGTGCTGACTTTTGTCTCACCTGCACTAGCCCTGGTTCTCCTCCTGGTTTTCTTCTCTGTGGCGGCTTTCTCAGCTGCGTCACTTAGTCCACGCGAGGAGAGAGCGTTGAGAGCTAATCACATGGCGAAGAGCAATGTCCAGCGTTCGCCTGTGTTCAGCGATGACAGGTTGAGTTAAACGCATGAGGGGTGTGAGTGGATGTCTAATTGTCTGCTTGCACCCCTCCCTTATTTGGAGGATTTGATGGCTACGAAAGATAAGACACAGGAGAAGTTGTATCAGGCCGCGTACGCTGCTAAAAAGTATGTAGCAGGAAAACTTGTTCTGGATACTGCTGCTGAGGCGTGGCCGTTGGAACGTAATAATCGAGGTTGGAAGTACACAACCGCGTTTGTTGCCGACTTCCTTCTTCGGGAACGTGACTGGGTGCTCACTGGTGAGTATGCAAACGCCAGCACACCGATGGAAGGCTATTGCAACAAGTGTGGTGAGACTGGTTTTGCTACTTGGACTCAAATTTACTGCGACCGTGGTGTTTGCAGTTCTTGGTCTTGTGGTGGAAACCAGATGCCACCAGAACAGTTCATGGAAGAGGTCTTCACCGAACGAGGATTTGAACTTGTTGGTGCATACCCGACTGGGGCTACTCGTAAATTCTGGTTACGACACATCGGGGGCGAAGGCGTTTGCCAGCAAAAATTTGAAACCGCTTGGAAACGATTTTATACTTTGGGAACCGGGTGTGCTGTTTGTGCTGGTGCCCAGATAGTTGTCGGCTATAACGACTTCAAAACCGCTATGCCTAAAATTGCAGTGGAGATGTTGTCCCCTGACCCAACGACGGTCACAAAAAGTTCTCACAAAAAAGCCCAGTGGTGTTGTTGGGTATGTGGTAATGAGTACGAATCGGTTATTCAGGACCGGAGCAAAGGTCATGGTTGTCCAAGATGTTCTAAGAGTGGTTTTGATCCAAGTAAACCAGGTTGGCTTTACCTTTTGAGGCGATATCGTAATGGTCGGCTGGAGTTTCAATGGGGTATTACAAATCATTTGGAGAAACGTACCCGGCAGTACATAAAGTATGACTGGGTAGTTATTGACTACAAGTACTACCCGTCTGGTCAACAGTGTAGGGATCAAGAGTCCGAATTAAATTCTATGTTGAGGAAGCTGGATGCTTTCGGAGTTATCCCGCCGGACCATAAAATTTATATGTGTTGTACTGAGGCTTTCCCTTCTGGTTATGAGATTCCCAATCCCACTTCTGTTAATGACCTTATTAATTTTAATGCGTACTGGAAGTACACTTCTACAGAAAGAGTTGAATAATGCCTAATGCTAACAAGATTAAGGGTACCCGCTTTGAGAGCGCTATCCGTGACGCTGCTAAGTCTTTTGGGCTAGACGCGCATAGAGCGCCGTTGGCGGGTGCAGCGGATGAGGGTGATGTCTGGGTTTCACTTTTTTGTGTTCAAGTAAAAGATGTTGCTGCTCCTGCGTACAACAAATGGCTTAGCGATGTTAGTGAGCAGAAGATTCACGCGGGTTTGCCTTTCGGCGTGGTTGCTCATAAGACGCGCAATAAGCCAATCAATGAGTCCAAGGTTGTAATGACTTTTGGTGAGTTTTTGAATATTGCTAAGAGGCTTGAGCTGGCTGAGCGTTTTGTCAATTCTAATCCGAGCACTGCTTACGGGTACGCGCAAGCTTTGGATAAACGTTGATAGCGGCGGTGGTTTTATCAGCGTCTTTACTGGTTTCAAGTGCATCGAATATCGACGATGGTGCTAATGGCTGGATGGAATATCCGTCTGTGGTTCAAAAGGG
>JGI20152J14361_10002261_pt1 | contig 11632 bp, 10 predicted proteins | sample COG_02_FD_14361 | JGI IMG/M metagenome (IMG submission 14361)
TATGGCAGGCTTTTAGTAACAGTTTGTGGGTGGCTTTCAGTTCGGCCCTACTGAGTTTACTGATGGCCTCAGGATTGCTGCTAGCTCAGCGGCATTGGCGCCGGCGTTTTGCCAATGCTGCAATGGGGGTGGAGTGGATGGGCTCAATCATTTTGGTTGTACCGCCCCTGGTCTTAGCCACGGGACTGTTTATTGGGTTGAGCCCTCACGTCAATGTGTTTGCGATTAACTTGTATATTGTGGTGCTGGTGAACGCTTTGATGGGACTGCCCTATATATTAAGAGTGTTGTCGGTAGCTTATTTAAAAATTGCTCGAGATTATGACCGCCTGTGCAGTAGTTTAGATGTCCAAGGCTGGCATCGACTCCGCCTTGTAGAGTGGCCTATTTTACGTAAGCCCATCGGTCTAGCTTTGGCATTAGTGGCGGCCATGTCAGCTGGAGATTTGGGTGTGGTTGCGTTATTTGGTAGTCCGGATATACAAACCTTACCTTTACTAATGTATCAGCGTCTGGGCAGCTACCAAAGTGATGCTGCGGGAGTCACAGCAATGGTTTTGTTGGGCTTGTGTTTAGCAATATTTGTAGTTTTAGAACGTTTATTGGGAGGCTCTGGTGATTCAGTTTAAGCAGGTCATTTGTCGTTTAGGGGATCAGCAGTTTTGTTTCAATGTGCAAATACCTGTGGGCCAAGTGGTGGCTATTATGGGATCGAGTGGCGCGGGCAAATCGACCTTACTTAATTTGCTGGCTGGATTTATTCAACCCCAATCTGACAGTGCGCAAATTTTGCTTAATGGACAACGTGTTGACCAACTTGAACCATCCCAAAGGCCGGTCACGAGTTTGTTTCAAGAGCACAATTTATTCGCTCACATGTCGGTGTTTAACAACTTAGCTTTGGGAATCCGTGCGAGTTTGAAACTTACAATAGACGAAACAGCCCAAGTGGAAACTGCTCTGGTTCAAGTGGGGTTAAAAGGTCTGGGTGCGCGCTTACCTAAACAACTTTCAGGTGGACAGCGCCAACGGGTCGCATTGGGCCGAGCTTTAGTCAGGCGTAAACCGCTGTTATTATTAGACGAACCCTTTAGTGCATTAGATCCCGCCTTAAGGCAAGAAATGGCGACTTTGGTGAAGCGTCTTAGTGAGCAGCACCAACTGACGGTGTTGTTGGTTACCCATGAGCCCAAAGATGTATTGAAACTCGCCGAAACTGTGGTTTTTATTGCTAATGGAGGCGTACACTGGCAAGGTTCCAGTCAAGACTTTTTGCACCAAAAAGATAATCATATCAAAGCCTATTTAGGTCAAAGCTGCTAATCTCAACCTATTGTTACAAGATGATGTAAATTATGCCAACGACTAACGCTGCATTCTCACCTAACCATAGGGTTGGGCCACTTCCAAAACCGCCACAGCAAGAGGCACAAGACGCTCATGTACTCATTATTGGTGCTGGTATTTCGGGTCTAGCAAGTGCTTGGTTTTTGCAGCAACAAGGTTTTTCTGTGACGGTATTGGAAGCAGCAAATCAGGTAGGTGGTAACCTTCAAACAGTAAAGAAATATGGCTGTCAGTGGGAACGTGGCCCCAATTCTTTTATCAATAATCGTCTGGCTATGGCTCAGTTAATCGAGCAGGCAGGGCTAAAACCCCACCTTGTGCGAGCTAATCAAGCAGCTCACAGACGCTTTATTGGTAAAAAAGGCCGTGTGTTAGCCTTGCCTACGGGCATTATTGATGCTTTAACCAGTCGGGTGCTGAGTATTACTGGAAAATTGAGACTGTTGATGGAGCCATTTATTGGCAAAGCCACGCAAGAAGAGAGTATTGCCGAACACGTTAAACGTCGGTTAGGCCATGAAATGCTCGATTGGCTCGTAGATCCGTTTATCTCTGGCGTATTTGCTGGCAATCCAGATAGGCTCTCGGTGCGCGCTGCAGTGCCAAAGATTTATGCCCTAGAGGTAGAATATGGTTCTATGATACTCGGTGGTGTGGCAAAAATGAAAGCCAAGTCACGCCATAAAAAGCTGCAACAACAACAAGGCATTGAGCCCTTAGATGCAGCTATGATGAGTTTTTCTGGGGGCCTACACCAACTTCCAGAGGTATTAGCTCAGCAACTTGGACCTGCGGTCGAGCTCAATGCTCAAGTGGATAGTTTGACCTATAGCCCCGAGTTTGGCTATCAAGCCAGGTCAGGCGATCAAATTTGGCAAGCTTCACAGGTCGTTTTAGCTGTTCCAGCGCCTCAGGTGGCTCGTTTAATAGACGATTTAGCAACCAAAGATGAACCCTTGCTTGCTCGAGCAAAGGAATTTTTACAGGATATTAATTACCCTGCTGTAGCCAGCATCACTATGGCCTTTGAAAAGCATCAAATTNAACATGCCCTTGATGGTTTTGGCTGTTTGTTGCCCACTAAAGAGAATAAGCAGACCTTAGGTGTCTTATTTCCTTCGAGTATTTTTTCTGAGCGTTGCCCAGCAGACCAGCATCTGCTCACCATTTTTATTGGCGGTGGTCGGGGACAACAGGCCATGACTTTAACGCCGCAACAAAGGGCAGAATTGGTAGTGAGTGAGTTATCTCCATACCTTGGCATAAAGGGACAACCCCTATGGCACGAGGAAAGTTTATGGCCCAAAGCTATTCCACAATATGACTTGGGCCATTTGCATAAGGTGGCGCTTGTCGATGAGGTGCTTAGTCAGTTCCCCGGTTTGCATATGCGCAGTAATTGGCGTGATGGAGTGGCTTTAGGTGATTGCGTCGAAAATGCCTTAGTGTTGGCCCAAACCATGAGCCAAGAGATGGTTTGGGATAAAACATAGGACTGATATAAACTATGCATAAACCTACATTCAAACGTCCAGACGTGCGTATTGGGCATCAAGAAACTGTGTACCATGGTTTTTATCAAGTACTTAAGCTCAAACTGCAGCATCGTTTATTCAAGGGTGGCTGGAGCAAAGAGCTGCAACGCGAGTTAGTGGTGCGTTTACCAGCAGTCGCGGTGCTGATGTACGACGCCAAAACAGATCAGGTGGTTTTAATTGAACAGTTTCGGGTGGGGGGTATGGCCCATGAGAATGGGCCTTGGCAGCTGGAAATGGTGGCAGGCATGATTGATACCCAAGAAACTTCTGAACAAGTGGCGGTTAGGGAATGTAAGGAAGAGTCGGGCGCTGTTATTGCTCAAAGGGACCTCGAGCTTGTGTGTAAATACCTAGTCACACCAGGCGGTAGTAACGAGAGTTTAGCTATCTATTGTGCTCCAGTGGATGCCAGTCAGATCGCTGGCATACATGGGCTACCCACTGAAGGTGAAGACATTAAAGTACAGGTCATCAATCGGCCAGATCTATGGCACATGTTAGAGCAAGGGCAGTTGACCAACGCCGCCACTATTATTGCCACTCAGTGGTTGCAGATACATTACCCCCGACTTCAAGGCCAGTGGCGCAGTTAATGAGTTTGCACATCGCACAAATCACTGATTGCCATCTACAAGCCCATGCGTCGAGCCAATACAAAGGTGTTGATGCAGATGCTCATTTAGATCAATGCCTGACTTGGTTGCAGCAAAATGCGCAAGTGGATCTACTCGTGCTGACGGGAGATTTAGGCCATTTTGGCAGTGCAACGGCTTATCAGCGATTGCAGAAAAAGCTCAGTGGCTTGGCATATCCATGCATTTGGTTGGCGGGTAACCATGACCACTGTGAAACCATGCAACAGATTTCCGGTCAGCCAGTGGAAGAACTGAGGGTGTTAGATTATGACCACTGGAGGTTGCTTATACTCAATACGACAGATGCGCCTGATGGTCATGGGGGTGGCAGCATTGCTCGCCATCAGATGGCACAAATGAAGCCCCTGCTAGAAGTGGCTGCTGGGCGATCTGTGTGTGTATTTATGCACCATAATGCAGTACCTGTTCATTCTTTATGGCAAGACGATATCATGCTGGGTAACGCTCAAGAGTTTACTCGTTTGATTGCATCCAACCCTCAAGTGAAGGCTGTTATATGTGGTCATGTGCATCAACAACTTGACCGTTTTGTGGGTGCTACGCGATTTCTTGCCACCCCTTCAAGTGCCGTACAGTTTGCCTGCCAACAACAAACATTTAAGGTGCAAGAGGAATTAGGCCCGGGTCTTCGGTTGCTTAACCTTTTAAAAGATGGCCAAGTCAATACTAAAATACAACGCCTACCCAAGCTCTAAAACAGCAAATTTTGCATCTAAGGGCAAAACGTCTGGGCAGTGAAGCATTTTCTGCTATTATTGCTCATTGGCGATCAAATGCTATTTATTGCTAACTCTAAAACCACACTATCGGTAACGTAACTCCATGGCACAAGATAACTATACAGCGGATTCCATAGAAGTATTAAGTGGTTTGGATCCTGTCAAAAAGCGCCCAGGTATGTACACGGACACCAGTCGTCCCAATCACTTAGCCCAAGAAGTCATCGACAATTCAGTTGACGAGGCGCTCGCTGGGCATGCAGATCAAATTGATGTAATCCTTCATAGTGATCAATCACTTACCGTGATCGATAATGGCCGTGGTATGCCCGTAGATGTGCATGCCGAAGAGGGTGTCAGTGGCGTCGAGCTAATCCTCACTCGTCTGCACGCAGGGGGCAAGTTTTCCAACAAAAACTACCAGTTTTCTGGAGGACTCCATGGGGTGGGCATTTCTGTTGTCAACGCCTTGACCTCGGCCTTAGAGGTCAAAATTAGGCGTAATGGCCAAGTGCATCGGATTGCTTTTGCTGATGGTCATAAAGTTAGCGAGTTAGAAGTGATAGATACCGTAGGCCAACGCAATACGGGGACCAGTGTCACCTTTACACCGGATCCTCAGTATTTTGATTCTGCTAAGTTTTCGGTGGTACGGCTTAAACATGTGTTGCGAGCCAAGGCAGTGCTTTGCAGTGGTTTAAAAGTGACCTTTTTAGATTTAACCACAGCCGCCAAAGAAAAACATGAATGGTTTTACCAAGAAGGCCTCGAAGACTACCTTCACATGGCCAATGAGGGCTATAAATGCCTGCCTGAAACGCCTTTTGTGGGCAGTCGAAAAAGCGAAATTGAAGGCGTAGATTGGGCAGTGCAATGGCTGCCAGAAGGTGGAGAGCTAACCCAAGAGGGTTATGTCAACTTGATACCCACGTCACAGGGTGGGACTCATGTGAATGGTTTGCGCAGTGGATTATTGGATGCCCTGAGGGAATTTTGTGAAATTCGAGCCTTGTTGCCACGAGGGGTAAAGCTTGGTCCAGAGGATATATGGGACCGATGCTGTTTTGTCTTGTCGGTAAAAATGCAGGACCCTCAGTTTTCTGGGCAAACCAAAGAGCGGTTATCGTCGCGCCAAATTGTGGCTTACGTGTCTGGTGAAGTAAAAGATGCGTTTAGCTTATGGCTTAATAAACACACAGACGAAGGAGAATTACTGGCTGAATTAGTCATTAACCATGCTCAAAAGCGATTGCGTGCCGGTAAAAAAGTGATCCGTAAGAAAATTACTCAGGGCCCCGCTTTGCCCGGTAAGCTGGCTGACTGCAGCGGCACCGATGTAAGCCGAGGTGAGTTGTTTTTGGTAGAAGGAGACTCGGCTGGAGGTTCTGCCAAACAAGCGCGAGAGCGGGAATTTCAAGCCATCTTGCCGTTGCGGGGCAAAATACTCAATACTTGGGAAGTGGATTCAGGCCAAATATTAGCTTCTCAAGAGGTTCATCACATCGCTGTAGCCATTGGGGTAGATCCGGGGGCAAATAATCTAGAAGGCTTGAGGTATGGCAAGATTTGTATTTTGGCGGATGCTGATTCAGATGGTTTACACATAGCAACGCTTTTGTGTGCCCTGTTTGTGCGCCACTTTAAGCCCCTCGTTGCTGCAGGTCATGTTTATGTGGCTATGCCTCCCTTGTACCGAATTGATGTCGGCAAGGACGTATTTTATGCCCTTGACGAGAGTGAAAAACAAAGTGTGTTAGACCATATTGTGGCTGAGAAAAAGCGTGGCAAAGTTAATGTTCAAAGGTTTAAAGGTCTAGGCGAAATGAACCCTTCACAACTTAGAGAAACCACCATGAAGCCTGATAGCCGTAGGCTGGTCCAACTAAGTTTAGACGCTGGTGACGGCACTATGGAAGTGATGGATATGCTGCTGGCTAAAAAACGTGCGGGTGATCGTAAGTCTTGGTTGCAAGAAAAGGGCAACTTGGCTCAAGTAGACTAAGGGCAATCATCATTAACTTGGTGTCACATTAGGTGGATCTTTCGCTTTTCATACGGTGTAAATGATGCGCCCATTATTCTTTATAGCCACGCAACATAATGCTCACCCAATAGGCTCTATATAGGCAGTGTTGCGGTGCCTGAGTGCCTGTGACTGGGCACTTTTATCATTGAACGGCCATCATTTTGTTTCCTAAATCACGCTGCCTTTGCACTCCTTTGCATTGCCTAAACCCATTTTTGCATTTGAATACCTATAATATGGCAGCTAAGAAAGGGTCGATGATTGAGGAGCAAAAGCATTAATATGTCGAGTAAACATCAGCTAATTTGCTTGCCTGCAGCGATTCTAGGCCTGCTTGTTTTGTTAGTCTCTGGATTAACGCAGGCAGATAACAAAAAAGACTGTAGGGCTGCTGCAGTGATAGGCAACCATGGCTCCCATGGCTGCCAGCATGCAGATGAGCTCATAGCCTATGATCATGGAGCTGGCCTAAAAAGGGGCTTGAGACTAAGTCGTTTAGCTAAGGTACTCGATTTGACAGAAGCACAAGAGGGCGCTTTTAAGGCCTTCATGCACACTCAGCACCAAAACACATCATCTCGTCATCAGGCCATCAAAGCCAGGCTGCTAGAATTAGAGCAGTTAGAACTGGGCGGTAATGCGTATATTGCCAAAGCCCAAGCCATAGGTGTTTTGCATGGTCAAGCAATGGCCGAAGCTTTAATTGAAAGAGCCCATGTGGAAGGTCAGATCGTAGATTTATTAACGCCCGAACAGTTGCAGCAATATCAACAACTGCGCGACGAGATGGCGCATAAGTGATTGCAACAGATGCAAAACTAGGTTGAAAAAGTCACGCACCCAACTCAGCTGGCAAAATTAGACGCAAATGGCCTTAACAAAACGGCAAGAAGCCGTCTTGCTGAAGTTTTTTAGCTTCAACTAGGATATAATTCCGCTCTTTTATACTCCTAACTTTTGCTTTTTGAGTTGGGGTAACTCGGAATACATCGCATGCCCATCAATTCCCTGATCCGCAACTTTTCCATTATCGCTCATATCGATCATGGGAAATCGACGATTGCCGATCGTTTTATTCAAATGTGTGGTGGTTTGTCAGATCGCGAAATGGAACAGCAAGTGTTGGACTCCATGGACATTGAACGCGAGCGTGGCATCACTATCAAAGCCCAGAGTGTCACTTTAGACTTTCACAGTAAAGACGGTAAAACCTACCAGCTGAACTTTATCGATACGCCCGGGCATGTGGATTTCTCCTATGAAGTTTCCCGTTCTTTAGAGGCTTGTGAAGGCGCTTTGTTAGTTGTAGATGCTGCCCAAGGCGTCGAAGCTCAGTCTGTAGCTAACTGCTACACCGCCTTAGAGCTCGGTTTAGAGGTCGTTCCTGTTTTGAATAAAATGGACTTGCCTCAAGCTGATCCAGACAAAGTGAAACAAGAAATTGAAGAAGTGATTGGCATTGATGCCTCAGATGCGGTTGCAGCCTCAGCCAAAAGTGGCTTGGGAATGGAAGCTGTATTGGAGCAGTTGATTGAATTAATTCCACCTCCAACTGGTGATGAAGATAAGCCTTTGCAGGCCTTAATTATTGACTCTTGGTTTGATAACTATCTAGGCATTGTGTCTTTAGTGCGCATTAAGAATGGCATGCTGCGCAAGAAAGATAAGATTGTAGTGAAGTCCACTGGCATACAATACGGTGTAGACGACATTGGTATATTTACGCCTAAGCGACTTCAAACAGATGTCTTAAGAGCTGGTGAAGTGGGTTATGTGGTGGCTGGCATTAAAGATATTCATGGTGCACCTGTAGGTGATACCCTAACTCATCTAAAAACTGCTGACGTTGAAAGTCTGCCGGGATTCAAAAAGGTTCAGCCTCAAGTTTATGCGGGTTTATTTCCCACCAGTTCCGATGACTATGAAGACTTTCGTGAAGCATTATCTAAGTTAAGCTTAAATGACGCGTCCCTGTTTTATGAGCCAGAAAGTTCTGATGCCCTCGGCTTTGGTTTTCGGTGTGGCTTTTTGGGCATGTTGCACATGGAAATTATTCAAGAGCGTTTAGAGCGCGAATATAACCTTGATCTGTTAACGACGGCGCCTACAGTAATATACGAACTAGAACTAAATAACGGAAAAGTGATTTACGTCGATAATCCATCAAAATTGCCGGATATGGGTGGCGTTGCTGAGATGCGTGAACCTATTGTGGAGGCTAATATTTTGGTGCCTCAGGAACACTTGGGTAACGTGATCACTTTGTGCGTGTTAAAACGCGGTGTGCAAAAAAATATGCAGTTTACTGCGACTCAGGTTGCCTTGACGTATGACATGCCCATGAGCGAAGTCGTGTTAGATTTTTTTGACAGGCTTAAATCTGTGAGTCGAGGTTATGCCTCCTTAGAGTACAACTTTGTGCGCTTTGAAGAAGCTAAACTGGTGCGCTTGGATATTCTCATTAACAGTGAGCGAGTGGATGCTTTAGCGGTGATTATGCATCGGGATAACGCCCAAAGCCGGGGCCGAGCATTATGTGAAAAAATGAAGGAGTTAATACCTCGGCAAATGTTTGACGTGGCCATTCAAGCTGCCATTGGTGGCAATATTGTGTCTCGCACCACGGTTAAAGCGCTGCGTAAAAATGTCACAGCTAAATGTTATGGTGGAGATATTAGCCGCAAAAAGAAACTGTTATCAAAACAAAAAGAGGGTAAGAAGCGTATGAAGCAAGTGGGTAGTGTAGAAATCCCACAGGACGCCTTCTTAGCAGTACTTAAGTTAGATAGTTAAAGTAGATAGCTCAAGTAGATAGTTCAACTAGATTATTTAGTGGCTGGCTAACAGAGATAGAGGGTATATAAACCATGATGGACTTTGATTTTGAATTGCTGCTGACCTTGCTTGTGGGTGTGTTTGGTGTGGGCTATGCCTTAGACGTGTGGTTATGGAAACCAGCCCGCATTAAAGTCTTAGAATTGGCCATCACTCGCGCGGGTGGAGAACTCCCTGAAGCGCAGCAAGTTGAACTCATGCGCGAATCCATGTTTGCCGAATACAGTCGTTCATTTTTTCCCGTGTTGGCCTTTGTGCTTGTGCTACGATCTTTTTTTATGGAGCCTTATCAAATCCCTTCGGGCTCCATGCTACCCACTTTGACCGTAGGTGATTTTATTGTGGTCAATAAGTTTGAATATGGTGTGCGGTTGCCAGTATTAGGCACTAAGGTGTTGGACTACAATGAGCCAAAAGCGGGTGATGTGATGGTCTTCAAGTACCCCAAAAACCCAGCGATCAAATATATTAAGCGGGTAGTAGCAGTTCCAGGGGATACCCTGGAGTTACGCGATAAGGTCATTTATATTAATGGCCAACAAATGGCTCAAACCTATGTGGCTGATGCATCGCCCACCACAGAAATTTACTTAGAGCAGTTGGGTGATGTGGAACACCTGATTTGGCGTAACAAAAACCCTGGTAAAAATGGCAGTATTACAATTCCACCCGGCCAGTATTTTACTATGGGTGACAACAGAGATGGCAGCAATGACAGTCGCTATTGGGGTTTTGTGCCAGAAGCCAATATTACGGGTAAAGCGGTCGCGGTTTGGTTGCATTGGGACAGTTTCTTTAGTTTGCCCAATTTTAGTACTGCGGGCAGCATAGATTAATATGAAAGCACCAGCGGCCACCGCCTATCAGCAAAAAATAGATGCCTTGTGTGCGGCTATGGGGTATTCTTTTGCCGATCATAAATTATTAGAGTTAGCGCTTACTCACCGCTCATGTGGCCACTACAATAATGAGCGCTTAGAATTTTTAGGTGATTCCATCGTTAATTTTGTTATTGCTAACGCGTTGTTTGAGAAGTTTCCTAAGGCACGAGAAGGTCAATTAAGTCGTTTGCGTGCAGGTTTAGTCAAAGGTGTGACACTGGCTCAAGTGGCCCAAGAAATGCACATTGGCCCTTGTTTGAAGCTGGGTGTAGGCGAGCTAAAAAGTGGTGGTCAAAGACGTGAGTCGATTCTTGCAGACGCAACGGAAGCCTTAATAGGCGCGATTTATAAAGATGCGGGTATGGCAGTTTGCCAAGCGCGTATTTTAGCTTGGTTTACCTCTCGGCTTGAAAATTTAAGCCTGTCTGACACGCAAAAAGACCCTAAAACACGCTTACAAGAATACTTACAATCAAAGAAATTAGACCTGCCTGAATACACCTTAATTGATGTTAAGGGGCAAGATCACGAGCAAATGTTCGTCATAGAGTGCCACAGCAGTTTATTGGATAAACCCACCAAAGCGGAAGCGTCAAGCCGCCGTATCGCCGAACAGAAATCAGCCACCCTTGCACTTCAGCAGCTTGGTCAAGAATCGTTATAGCAGAAAATATACCATGACAGATCTAGATACTTGGCTAGCAGCCCAGAATGAAAGCAAGACCAAGTGCGGTTATGTGGCTATCGTGGGCCGGCCCAATGTGGGTAAGTCCACCTTGCTCAACCGTATCTTAGGTCAAAAAATTAGCATTACATCGCGCAAACCTCAAACCACACGGCATCAGATCTTGGGTATTAAAACCGAAGGTGAGGTTCAGGTTGTTTATGTGGATACACCAGGATTACATCTCGATCAAGCGGACAAGGCAATCAACCGATATATGAATAAAGCCGCATCTAGTGCATTAAAGCACGTGGATTTGGTCATCTTTATGGTGGATCGTACGCGCTGGAATGATGCCGATGAGCACGTGTGTGAAAAAGTTAAAGCGGCCAATTGCCCTGTTATTTTAGCCATCAATAAAATTGACATACTCGATGATAAGCAATCCTTACTGCCCTATTTACAGGAAGTGCAACTACGTCTGCCTAATGCCGTTTTAGTCCCTATTGCAGCTCACACGGGGGCATCAGTAGACCAGTTAGAACAGTGCGTGTTGGAACAGCTTCCCAACGGCCGCCACTTTTTCCCAGAGGACCAAGTGACTGACCGCAGTGCGCGGTTTATTACAGCAGAATTAATTCGCGAAAAAATCATGCGCCAACTTGGTGATGAGTTGCCTTACCAAATGACCGTAGAAATAGAAGAATTTGCCCAAGATGGACCTGTACTGCACATAGGTGCGTTAATTCTAGTCGAGCGTAAAGGTCAAAAGCGTATCCTTATCGGTGATAAAGGTGATCGTATTAAACAGATTGGACGGGATGCACGGGTCGACATGGAACGCATGTTTGAGTGTAAGGTCATGCTTAAACTTTGGGTCAAGGTGAAAAGTGGTTGGTCTGATGATGAGCGAGCATTGCAGAGCTTAGGCTATGACGGTCTCGATTAAATAGAGGTAAACTTGGG
>JGI20152J14361_10002262_pt1 | contig 11632 bp, 10 predicted proteins | sample COG_02_FD_14361 | JGI IMG/M metagenome (IMG submission 14361)
GATCGAACCAGATTCANTTACTTGTGGATCATTACCAAAGACGTCTGAAACCACAAAATCACCCGCAAGGGAATAAAAAATGCCTTGAAAAAAAAGCAAAGCAATTGATAGTAACAATATTCTTTTAGGGGTCATTTTATTTTTATTTAGCAATAATATGACTTTTTTTAAAAAAACCATATACTCCAAGTATTATATACGAAAAGTTTAATGCCAAAAGAAAAACAGGCGGTTTTATGTCAAAGAAAAAGTAGTTAATTGAAATATGTACTAACATAATTCCAAGTAAATGCTGACATTGTTGTTGGTTACAGGAAGTTATTAATTGCTGAGGAGAGAAAATTTGATTTAGGTGAAAGTTCTCTTTTCATGATTAATAGTCGCGAACTAAAATTCTTGCAGGTATTACTAAAGCAGAATGAATTAGCGTTTGAATTGTTAAAAACAAAAGCGACACTTTTGAACACCTTACAAATAACGGATGCTCCATAAAAAAGTATTTTTTATTAAATTATGTTTATAAAATTCACATTAAACTTACAATTAGTTAAATAAACTATTCAAGAGTAATAATGTTTATATTAATAGTAATACTATTGTATATTTGCATTTTAATGGAACATCTAAAAATAAATATCGCTGTTGATCCTACCCTTTTTATAAAAGACCCTGAGTCTAGTGAATTAGGGAAAAAAATTGTAGGTGAAGGAATTGAGATGATCAATTCGATTGGTTATGAGTCTTTTACCTTCAAAAAATTAGGGGAGGTGATTGGTTCAAATGAGAGTTCTATTTATCGCTATTTTGAAAGCAAGCATGCCTTGTTGGTGTATCTTGTGAATTGGTATTGGAGTTGGATTGAATATAAGCTCGTCTTCAACACAACTAATTTGAATAATCCAGAGGAAAAACTTGATAAAGCTATTCAATTATTGGTTGAGGATATTAAAGAAGATAATTCGTTTTCCTACATCAATGAAATACTTTTAAATAAAATAATAATTTCTGAAGGGTCAAAAGCATATTATACAAAAGAGATTGACATAGAAAACAAAAAGGGGTATTATACAACCTACAAACGTTTAGTTCAACGCATCAGTGATTTTGTCTTGGCTATTGAACCAAAATATCCCTATCCCCACATGTTAATTTCTACTATGATTGAGGGAGCGCATTTCCAGCGTTACTTTTCAAAACATTTACCCTCATTGACCGATACGGAAAGAGGTAAAGATACGATTGTCAATTTTTATACTGAATTAATTCACAAGGCCATACGATGAGTTCATATACCTCTTTCACTTTTTTGGTGCGTTTTTTTTTATTGGCAGGTGTCTTTATGAATTCACTATGCATCCCAATATACCAAAGTATTCNCTTTATCAATGACAATACGTTTGAGATAGTAGAGAATAATTGGATGGAAAATCAGGAGGAAGAAGATGAAGATAAGCGAGAAAAAAAGGAAAACAAAAAGATAGAGTATCAAATAACCCTTCAAAACAAGAATTATTTTTCAGGAAATTCAAACTCTTTGTTTGACGTTNCGACAAGAATAAATTATCAATTCCAACTTGAAATTCCATTTCCGCCTCCAGATACTAGNGTTTAAACGAAGTATCCGACCCTTTAGGACTTGGATTTCATACTTACACAAAGTTTTCAAAATATTTAATAATTAAAATTAAACTATTAAAGCGTATGCTTTGATGGTAACTTAAATCAATATATAAATGAATAGTTCAAATTTTTTAAAAAATTTAAAAGCCGATTTACCGGCAAGTATTGTTGTCTTTTTCGTTGCCCTACCTCTTTGTTTGGGGATTGCCTTAGCAAGTGGAGCTCCCTTATTTTCTGGCCTAATAGCAGGAATAGTAGGAGGCATTATTGTGGGTGCTTTGAGTGGCTCTCAAATTGGTGTAAGTGGTCCCGCAGCTGGATTGGCTGCAATTGTCCTTACGGCTATTGGTGCGCTAGGAGGGTATCAAAATTTTCTTCTTGCCGTGGTTTTGGGAGGAGTAATTCAAGTGTTGTTTGGATTCCTTAAAGCAGGAATTATCGGGTATTATTTTCCATCCTCTGTTATTAAAGGTATGTTAACTGGTATAGGAATTATTATTATCTTAAAACAGATTCCCCATTTTTTTGGGTACGATTCCAATCCTGAGGGTGATTTTTCTTTTTCACAAGTGAATGGAGAAAATACATTTTCAGAAATTTTTAATGCGATTAACTTCATCAGTCCGGGAGCTTCTCTAATAGCGGTCATAGGCTTAATTATTCTCTTGCTTTGGAAAACGGTACTTTCTAAAAAGGGAAAGTTTTTTACTTTAATTCAAGGACCTCTGGTCGCTGTGGTTGCAGGGATTGTTTATTTTATTTTTACAGAGGGAAATTCCTTTTGGGGAATCTCTAAAGATCATCTTGTCAGTGTGCCTGTTCCTGAAAATATGAGTTCATTTTTAGGGCAATTTATGTTGCCAAATTTTGGAGCGATTACCAATCCTCAAATTTGGGTGACTGCATTTACAATTGCTTTAGTTGCTAGTTTGGAAACGTTACTTTGTGTAGAAGCTACGGACAAACTAGATCCTGAGAAAAGAGTAACACCCACTAATCGAGAGTTATTAGCCCAAGGAGCAGGGAATATCATTTCTGGGATGATAGGAGGACTTCCTGTAACGCAAGTAATTGTAAGAAGTTCCGCAAATATACAATCGGGGGGAAAAACTAAATTGGCAGCCATTGTTCATGGTTTTTTATTGCTGATTTCGATTCTTTTAATCCCCACACTTCTAAATAAAATCCCTTTGTCTGTATTAGCTTCTATCCTTTTACTTGTTGGGTATAATTTGGCAAAGCCCAAGCTGTTTTTTACAATGTATAAACTTGGTTGGAAACAGTTTGCCCCCTTTGCAGTCACCGTAATTGGAATTGTTTTTACAGATTTATTAATTGGCATTGCGTTAGGTCTTGCGGTAGGTGTTGTTGTTATCCTAATTAAGAGTTTTCAAAATTCTCATTTTTTACATATTGAAGATGTTAGCAATGGAAAACATAAAATTAAGATGACTTTAGCTGAGGAAGTAACCTTTTTTAATAAAGGAGCTATTTTAAAAGAATTAGACGGTCTTCCTAGAGACACATATTTAGAATTAGATGTTCGCAGTACGCGATATTTAGATCATGATATAATAGAAATACTTGAAGATTTTTCAGAAAAAGCAAGAAACAGAAATATAGACATTAAAGTTATATCGGAATACCAAACTGTTGAAAATCCAGAGAGTTTTATTCAGTTTTTTAGATTAAGAAAGAAAACAGCTTAGTACACTTAAATGAATGATATATATAAGCCTGATTATAGATTATTGGTAGTTTTTGATCAAAGCAAAGAGTCATTTCTGGCTTTGCAAAATGCAATTGAATTAGCAAAGACAATCAATGGTGCTATTGACATCTTATGCATAAGTAAATGGTCAAAGGTTATTAAAACAGAAAATCAAGTTGCGCTGTTAAGAAATCTTGAAGAGAACCAACAAAGGGTAAAACTAAAAACGCAGAAACTTATAGATAGTATCACTGAAATTGAAAATTTAGCTCTTATATACTCCTATACTCATGGAAATGTTATTGAAGAAACGCAAAAACATATAGCAATAACAAGTCCAGATATTGTTGTAATCGGGAGGCAAAAGAAGAAATTCTCAAGTTACTTTGATACTCGAAATATTGATCAACTTAGGAAGGGCTATAATGGATTCCTTTTGCTTGCAGGCGAAAAAAATAAAAAAGCAAAGGATCAATCAATGCGATTAGGTTTTCTTGATGAGAAAGAGGTAAGCCGTGCTTCAGAATTAATTCAAACACTGATCAGAAAGGCCATGCCTACGTTAAATGTTTTTACCATATCTAATAAGCAAAAAAAAGTTGTTGAAACAAAAGAAAAAATGGTGTTCTATGAATTTGATAAAAATGATATTGTAGACTCAACAATTTCGAATTATATTCAGAAGAACAAAATTGATCTGATGTGTGTAAAATGGAACGACCCAGATCAATCTCTAACAAAAAAAATAATTATAAAAACGGAAATCCCTATATTATTAACCAATTAAAATTTAAAATTATGAAAGCACAAACTAAAGAAATGCAATCTCAAATGACTCCTAATTCTTCTTTGCAAGAACTGAAAAACGGAAACCTACGTTTTACTGGAAAAAGTGCCCTCAACCGTGATTTGATGCAACAAGTAAATGAAACAAGTACAGGGCAGTTTCCCTATGCGACAGTCCTTAGTTGTATTGATTCAAGAGTTTCGTCTGAATTAATTTTTGATCAAGGAATTGGGGATATTTTCAGTGTTAGAATTGCAGGAAATTTTGTAAACGAAGATATTCTTGGGAGTATGGAGTTTGCTTGTAAATTGGCAGGGACTAAGTTGGTAGTTGTCCTGGGACATACAGCTTGTGGTGCTGTAAAAGGAGCTTGTGATCATGCACGTCTTGGAAATTTAACTGCTCTAATTAATAAAATTGAACCTGCAGTAGCTGCAGTTTCTGAACCACAAGATGAGACGTTAAGAAATTCAAGTAATATAGATTTTGTTAATGAGGTAGCTGCTAAAAATGTACAAATGACCATTGATAATATACGTTCAAATAGTCAAGTTTTAGCTGAAATGGAACAACAAGGAGAGATTAAAATAGTAGGAGGGATGTATGACATCAAGACTGGAGGTGTTACGTTCTATGAGTAATTAATTTAAAAGCTGAGTAGGATGAATCATATGCTGTTGATAAACGATGAAATATATAATATTGGACATTAATTGTACCTTTACTTAGAACTGTTATAATTTATAAAACAAACACCTTTCACCATGAATCATAAGCTATTTTTAATTCTATTCACACTTTTTTTTACTATTCAATTTTCCTCAGCTCAATATGAAGGCTATACTTCATCTAGATGGGAGAATCAACAAAAAGTAGAAGAACAGTTTTTTGAGTTACAAGATCGCACTACATTTAAAAATCATCTTAAGCAGTTAACATTGAGGCCGCATGTAGTTGGAAGCGAAGCTAATACTGTGGCTAGGAAGTATATTGTTTCTGTAATGCAAAATGCTGGGCTTAAGGTCAAGGAGTATCCTTATGATGTTTACCTTCCTAAAGAACCAGGAACTTCGCTAATTGAGATCGTTACCCCTACCCGAAAAGTACTCAACCAAAAGGAGGACATACTTGAGGGAGATCCCTTTTCGAAAGATTTATCGTTATGGAAAGGATGGAATGCATTTTCTGGAAGTGGAGATGTTACGGCAGAAATTGTATATGCTAATTATGGTAGAAAAGAAGACTTTGAAGAACTTAAGGCACTTGGAGTAGATGTTAAAGGGAAAATTGTGCTGGCTCGTTACGGTGGAAACTTTAGAGGCTTTAAAGCAAAATTTGCTGAGTCCAACGGAGCTGCAGGACTTATTATTTATACTGATCCCAAAGATAGTGGCTTTACTAAAGGCCTTGTTTATCCTGAAGGACCTTATTATAATGAAAGTACCATTCAAAGAGGTTCTTTACTTACTACAGATTTTACAGGAGATCCATTAACACCTTTTGAACCAGCTTTGCCGTTGAGCGGTAAACAAAAAGTAAAACGCCTAACGCCTGCAGAAGCTCAATTTCATACTATACCGGTAACACCTATAGCTTATGGTGAGGCAGAAAAAATATTGGGACAGATGAAAGGAAAGCCCGTTCCACAAAGATGGCAAGGGGGTCTTCCCTTTACCTATCGATTGGAAGGAGGAGAACAATTAACAGTAAGATTGAAGGTGAATCAGAAAATTGATTTTGTGAGAGCTACGAATGTGGTGGGAATGATTAAAGGTAGTGAGGCACCAGATGAGTGGATTATTTTGGGGAGTCATTATGACGCTTGGGGCTTTGGGGCTACAGATCCAAATAGCGGGACTGCCATGTTACTTAGTTTAAGTGAGACGCTAGGCAAACTTGCAAAGAGTGGCATACCCCCTAAAAGATCTATTTTAATTGCGCATTGGGATGCTGAAGAACATGGAGTAATTGGTTCCAGCGAATGGGTTGAACAAATGCGAGATGAATTAAATGCTAAAGGGATTGCCTATATGAATTTTGACGGAGGGGTTTCAGGAAAAAATTTTGGAGCTTCTGCTGCCCCCACTTTAAAAAATACAGTCATTGAAGCTTCTAAAAAAGTGAAGTATCCCTATACGGATCAAACTTTGTTTGAATTTTGGAAAAAAGACAATCCTATAGAGCCAAAAATAGGGAACTTAGGAGGGGGTTCAGATCATATTGCTTTTTACATGCATGTAGGTGTTCCCTCAATGAGTGGTGGTGCCGGTGGAACCAACCTTTACCATTCTAATTACGATAGCTTCCAATTTTATGAGCAGTTTGTAGATCCAGAATTTCAAATGGGTCCCATGGTAGAACAAATGGCAGGACTTATGGCACTTAGATTGGCAAATGGAGACTTAATCTCGTATAACTTAAATAAATATCCAGCTGATTTGAAGATGCATTTTGATGCTGCTACTGCTAAAATCAAAAAATACGACAAGCAATTTGAAGGTTTTCAAAAAGTTGCTAAGGCAATTGAAACACTTCAAAAAACAAGTGAAAAACTTACCCTTGAAATAGAAATGTTTTTGAATCAGAAGGCATTACCTAAAAAGAAAATATCCAATCTAAATCAGCAACTAATAGGATTAGAGAAAAGTTTTATTTCAGAAAAGGGTATGTATTTTGGATCTTGGTATAAATCGCTTTATGCCTCTTCAGACCCATTTAGTGGCTATGCAGCATGGATTTTACCTGGTCTTGAATATGAAATTGCCCTAAAGTCATCTGAAAGGTTAGAAGAGTGGGAGCAACGGTACGTAAACGCTATTCGTTCTTTAAATGACAAAATGTTAAGAATGAATGCAACGGTGACAGGAGAATAATTTTAGACTACGATGTAGATTATATAATATTATAACCTGTAGACAACTCTAAAAGTAACAAAACGAGGTTGAATAAAAGTTTCCGAACTAAACACCGCTAAATTATTTGCATTATTTCTGACTTGAGAATCAATATTTAGAATGTTTGAGGCTTTCATTTCGTATTCCCACTTAGCATCTTTATCTTTTCTATATGAAAGTGTTGCATCCCAATTTTGAAATGATTGAGGGTCCCCTCCATCTTGGTTTTGAGTGGTATAACTGTAGTTTGTTTTGAATGTAAATTTGTTGACAACAAAGGCATCAAATTCTACAGAGGGTGCTTTTGTAATAAAGGTAGTTTCTCTACTTCCTTGATTGTTATTTACAATACTGTAACGATATGTTAAACTAATATTTGGAGCGACCCTAAAATTAGTCCTAATACCCGGGGTATAGGTTTGGGTAAATCCTTCATTCAACGACTGCTGGCCTTGAATAAATTGATTGATTATACTGTAATTAAAACGAGTGTTAAAACTGGTTCTAACTTTTCCAAAAGTGCGTTGAATTCTTCCAAAAACATTAAAGTTCTCATCAGCAAAATTCGAATTAAAGAAAGTGCTGGTTCGAACTACACTTTCAAAATTGGTAAGACTTCGAATTTGATCAATGTTTTTTGAATAGGCTGCTCTGGCAAAAACATTAGTATAGTTAAATAGATTGAAGCTGCTGTAAAGCAAACTAATATTGTGGGACAAAGCATTTTGAAGATCAGGCGCCCCATATTGAATGCTATTATAACTATTGAGTAGTAGACCTCTTGCTAATCGGGTAACGTCTGTAAATTGATTACGCATGTTGTAATTCAAGGTTAAAGATTCTCCTTTTTTAAGCTGAATACGTGTTTCAAAATCTGGGAGAAGTTTAATAAATTTATCTTCTACTTTTTCTCCAAATTGGATGTTTCTATTACCATACGCATGAACTGAAAATCCTGGAGTAACTGTAAATTTCCCTTTTCGAAAACGATAATGAACACCCAAATAAACATCACTAAAATTATATTCTGTATCGTTTGTTGCCAACCCATCATTGAAAGTAGGTGTAGGATCAAAGCGTATCCCTCCGTTTAAGAACTGAAAAATATTGGAATTAAATTGTTGATGGCTTTGAATGGTTCCTAAAGTAAAATTGATGTTGCTTTTAGGATTGATGATATAGTAGTAATCCAATTTGGCATCCAGTTGGTTGGAATTAATTTGTTGTTCTTGACCAAGATTAAAACTAGACAAGGAAGTGTTGAGTCCAATTGCTTCTGCAGTTACATCAAAAGGGTTATTATCTTCGGAATCATTATCGAGTTCAACATTGTAAAAAGGATTTTCATTTTTTAACACATGTTGCGCTTCAAAAGCAAAAATATTATTCTCATCAAGGGTGTAGTAATAACTGAAATTTTGATTGATGTTATAGGGGGTTATTTCCTCTACTTGATTGGTGCTCCCAAGAACAGATGAAAAGTTAATTTGTTTCTGTGAATCGTTGGAAACACGAGTGAGAATATCGTAATCAAATTGATTACTAAAATTAGGTTTGTAGGAAGCACTTAGTTTTAATAAGCCTTGATTGGAAAGCTCGGTATTGGATTGTTCCGTACGTTCATTTGGAATTCCCAAATTGGGATTGGTATACTGTGCAAAACTGATTTCGTTAGATAAAATCTGACTGCTATTGAAGATTAGAAACCCACTCAAATCCAGAGATTTCTTTGGTGAATAACTAAAGTTTGCTGAAGCTAACTGATTTTCAATTTTAAGGGCATTCCGTTGTGTAGTTAAAAAATTCAAGCTATTATCTCCCAAATTAATACTTGTTCCACTTCGGGAGCTGGGTCGCGTAAATCCTCCACCAAACCCTCTTATATCTCTTCTTGTAAGGGCTAGCTCACCAATATTATTTACATCACTAATGAAGTTGATACTGTACTTTGGATTGTAATAGAATAACTTGGGCTGAAGTAAATATAATTTATCAACTGGAGAGTCACCCGCCCCAACTGTTACATCGCCAAACCAAAAGCTTTCTTTTCCAGATTTCAACTTTATGTTGATGGCAAAATTATCTTGATTGTTACGAACACCACTGAGTTGTCCTACTTCAGCATAGTTTCTTAAAACCTGTATTTTATCAACAGCGTTAGAAGGGATATTTTTAGTTCCAACTTTTGTATCCCCGTCAAAAAAATCCTTTCCGTTGACCATTAATTTATTGACAACTTTTCCCTCAACTTCAATTTGACCATTTTCATTTATTTCTACTCCCGGGAGCTTGTCTATAATATCCTCTAATTTCCTTTCGGTTCCATTTTTAAAAGAATCTGCATTATAAATTAGTGTGTCGCCCCTTACCACCACAGGCATTTTTACAATAACTTCATCTAGAGCAATATCTGAACGTAAATTATAATCTTTAAGAATGCTGATTTCTTTGGTGCTAATGCTATCATCAATAGTTCTCAGTCCAATGTAGCTAACCTGTATTTTGTATTTGGTGTTTTTGTTGAGGTTGAGCTTATATTTTCCATTCACATCTGTTAAAACATAAGATTCTAAGTCTTTTGTTTTTTGGTTTATAGCAACCAAGCTAGCTGATTCCAAGGGACCTTGTAAACTATCGGTAACAGTACCTTCGAGTTTAATTTGTCCGAATGAAATAAAGCACCAGGCAAATGTGAAAAGGATATATACTTTTTTCATTAAAGAGTTTTAACTTATTGGTTTTAAATAAAGTGAGATTATCCTCTTCGTCTTCCGCGATTGTTTCTCATTTCAAGCATTTTTCCCTGTACGGTCGCTCTGTAGTCCACCTTATTAATTTCTTTTCCTTTATCAGGAGCTTCAATGTTTATTTTTTCTTTAGGATTGATCACAATTTCTGAGCATAAAATAGTAGTATTTCCTGCGCTTACTTCAAGGATCAGTCCAGGAAGTCCCCAATATTCTGCGGGACCGTGTTTTAATGGAATTTGAAGTGTATACCACGCTTCTATTTCGGTCATTTTAATTTCAGCATTTTCTCCTTCAGCATTTTCTTCCGCTAAATCATTCCATGAAAAATTAAACCAATTCAATTCTTCAGAGGGAACAGTTGCAGTGGCTTTAAAGCAAATATATTGCCCTATTTGTTTGGATTCGGAATCCATTTTCCATTCAATTTTTTGTAATTCATCTTTCACTAAAAATCGCTTACCATAAAATTCTTGTGTTTGAACAAGTGATGTTGTATTAATGTTTTTATACTGTTCACCTCTAGCGAAATTGCTTCCCCAAGAATCTGTTGCACCAGAAATTGCATCAACTTTCTCTTCTTCTTTGAAGAGGGATTCTTCTTTATTGAAAGACAAAATATAGGTTTTTTCAAGCCTTCCTTTTAGTCTACTTTGAATTTGTTTTTTTTGTGCTTCACTCATTCTAGATCCCCAGGTGCCTAGGTCCATTCTGGATTTAGAAAAATAATAAGCTTTTCCTTGAAATTCCTGAGTATCGATACTAGGATTAAAGAGTGAAAAGGGTAATGCAATGAGTATGGATAGTTTTAATATAAATAGTCGCATGTCAAATATTATTTTGTTTAACAAATTTACAAAAATAAGAAACACGATATCATAGAAGTTAAAACTTATATAGGGGTTCTTTTATCACTTGAATTTCATAAAGAGATATACTAAAAAACCCTCCTTAGGGGAGGGCTTTAATTTTATGTTAATATCTCGAGATATTAATGCTTTCTAAATTCACCCTCACTATTGACAGACATCACAACTCTCCACATAACTTGTTTGTAAAAACCTCCTCCCATCAAACTATTTATTTCACTTAGATCGGGGATGGTGGGTGTACTTTTCCAACCGCCATCTAATGCATCACCATAAGTCATGTAAGTGTCTATTGAAAGATAATTCCAATTATAGCCACTACCATTTGGAGATACTACATTAGAAGCTGACCAAAGTTTTTGTGAAGTTTCATTTTTATCCATCATTTTTTTGATGTATTTGCCCCAAATTTTTCCTTGAAGTTCATTCATTTTATTAACGTCCGAGACTTTAGAAAAATTAGTTTTCACGTAATTATGATAATTCCAATCATTATCAGATTCGGTGTGAATTCTATTTAAGAAAACTTGTCCAACTCTTCTTGAGTTAACATTCAACGCACGATTTACAAAAACAGCAGCACCATCACCCATCTGTTTCATCACATTTTGAGATCCCTCTCCAAATGAATTTCCCAGTTGGTCAACATTTTTTTTGCTACCTGCCCCTATATAAAATAGTACGTTTGGTTCGTCGGCACTTCCTCCCATTCGTTCTAGCATAGCCCACCCAGTCATATTTCCTTTTTTGATTTGATCCTGAGCTACTTTACTCCAAAAATGTTCTTCATTTTCTGTCATAACAGCGAGTTCGTCTTCAGGAACATTTCTAAAATCATACATATAGTAGCTTTGTGAATGTGCAAAACCTGCAATCATTATTAATAAGGTTGTAAAAAATTTCATTTTCATTTTCATAACTTTGAAATGTAAAATCAATAATTAAAGTTGACTAAAGTGATTTATTAATTGATATGCTAATAAATATTCAAAAGTTAATTATTA
>JGI20152J14361_10002263_pt1 | contig 11624 bp, 2 predicted proteins | sample COG_02_FD_14361 | JGI IMG/M metagenome (IMG submission 14361)
AGTATGGCGGACATTTAATGTTACAGACTGATACGGTACCTGGTCCTGGCGGTTATTTAGGTAACGTTACAGGTGCAGTGCCTCTTGCAGCTGCACAAGGATGGTGGAATGAAGATTGTCCAGCAATTACTTCAAGTGTATATTACTTCCATTTAGGTGCTAATCAGTATCCATGGGGAAGAGATTTAATTAACGATCAATTATTCAAAGCCGACAATTCAGTTGCAGCTAATTATGGTGAATCATTTGAAGATATGTTAGCTAATCCTGGCTCATATGAGCCGGTTGGAGAATTACCGGTACTAGTTAATGGAACAACATTTACAATGCCGACAAGTATTACAGCAAATTTCTATTGGATCGCTATTCCTGTATCAGCAGGAATTCCTGATTTAACAGTTACTCCTAAAATAGAAATCAGTGGAGCACCTGCAGATATATGTTCAGATAAATTAAACTTCGTAAGAGACAACGGAGAAGAATATACTCTGTATAAATTAAACGCAGTATCAACTGCAGGATCAATTGGAATAAAATATGTAAATTAAAAAATAATTAGTATAAACATGAGTAATCAACTGCCACAAGGTATATCAAGGTCAGGTTTTTTATCACCAGCAGAAAACACAGACGGAATCTTACACTCTATTACATTAAAGGGTGGATATCAAGAAATGCTAACTAAGGAAGATAGAAATAATATTAAATCATTCTTAAATATAACTGGTGCCGTTTATGACGGATTTACACAATCTAGTGATCCATGGTCAACTGGTAGAAGAAGGGTAGGAATGATGATATATGTCATTGAAGATTCAAAATTTTACAACTTAATTCCTGTAGGTTTCTTTGGTAATCAAGGTGATTTAGGAAAGGAAGATTGGTTAGCATTACCAGAATGGGAAAGAGCATTGAGAATAGATCCTTCTGGCGCATTTACTGCAGAATCTGCAAGTCCTTTAAATAACTTTACGGCTGTAATAAAAACAGCAGCTGATTTAGGAATTCCTTCGGATGCTAATTCTTGTTGGGTTGAATCTCCAGTAGGAGTTGATGGTTTAGATGGTTTAGATGGTTCACCTGGTCTTACTTCATATCTACATATAGCATATGCAAATGATGCAAATGGTACTGATTTTTCTCAAACAGAATCTAATGATAAATCATACATTGGTCAATACACTGATTTTGATCCTAATGGATCTTCAGATCACACTAAATATACATGGACATTAATAAAAGGTCAAAAAGGTGATGATGGTATTGACGGTCTTCAAGGCCCTCAGGGTGAGGATGGAATTCCAGGCCCTAAGGGTGAGGATGGATTACCAACTTATTTCCATATAGCTTATGCTGATAACGAAAATGGTGGAGGATTTAGTCAAGATGCTGCAGGTAAATTATACATCGGTACTTATGTTGATAATGTAGAAGATGATGCACCTGCTGGAGATCTAAAGTGGAAATGGCAATTAGTTAAAGGAGCTGATGGTCAAAATGGAGAAAATGGTATTCCAGGAACAAATGGTACAAATGGTCAAACTTCATACTTACACTTTGCATATGCAAATAATGCAACTGGAACTTCTGGTTTTAGTATAACCGATTCAGATAATAAATTATACATTGGACAATATACTGATTTTACCCAAGCGGATTCTACAAATCCAGCTGTTTATAAATGGACTTTAATTAAAGGTGAAAAAGGAGATCCAGGAGAGCAAGGACTACAAGGATTACAAGGTGCTGATGGTGCTGATGGTGTTCCAGGCCCTAAGGGTGAGGATGGATTAGCAACTTATTTCCATATAGCTTATGCTGATACTAATACAGGTGTAGGTTTTAGCCAAAATCCTGTAGGTAAATTATACCTCGGTACTTATGTAGATAATATACAAACAGACGCTCCTTCGGGCAGTCTTCTGTGGAAATGGCAATTAGTTAAAGGAGCTGATGGTCAAAATGGAGAAAATGGTATCCCAGGAACAAATGGTTTAAATGGTCAAACTTCTTATCTACACATAGCATACGCCAATAATGCAACTGGAACTTCTGGTTTTAGTGTAACTGATTCAACTGGAAGAACACATATAGGTCAATATACTGACTTTATTGAAGCTGATTCAACTAACCCGAGTCTTTATAAGTGGACTTTAATTAAAGGTGAAAAAGGAGATCCAGGAGAGCAAGGACTACAAGGATTACAAGGTGGTGATGGTGCTGATGGTGTTCCAGGTCCTCCTGGAGCTGATGGCCAGGCAACTTATTTCCATATAGCTTATGCTGACAATGCTTCAGGTGGAGGATTTAGTCAAGAACCTGCAGGTAAAGATTATATTGGTACTTATGTAGATAGTGTTGCAAATGATGCACCTGCTGGAGATTCAAAGTGGAAATGGGCTTTAGTTAAAGGACAAGATGGTGCTCAAGGTACTCCAGGAACAAATGGAGAAAATGGTCAAACTTCTTATCTGCACATAGCATATGCAAATAATGCAACTGGTTTAGGATTTGATATTGTTAACTCTGAAAACAAGGAGTGGATAGGTACATATACTGATAATTTACCCAATGATTCACAAAATTGGTCTGTATATAAATGGACTAAAATAAAAGGTGAGACAGGTGAAAAAGGAGATCCAGGAGAGCAAGGACTACAAGGATTACAAGGAAGTAATGGACAACAAGGTATTCCCGGACCGGCCGGTGACTTAGGACCGCAAGGGCCCGAAGGTCTTAAAGGTGAGACTGGAACAAGTTCATATTTCCATATAGCTTATGCTGACAATGCTTCAGGTGGAGGATTTAGCCAACAACCTGCAGGTAAAGATTATATTGGTACTTATGTTGATTATATACCAACTGATGCACCTGCTGGAGATCCACAATGGAAATGGGCTTTAGTTAAAGGACAAGACGGTGCTCAAGGTACTCCAGGAACAAATGGTATTAATGGTCAAACTACTTATTTACATATCGCATACGCAACTTCAGCAGATGGAAGATTTGGATTTGATGTAACTAATTCTACTGGAAAATTATATATTGGACAGTACACTGATTTTACCCAAGCGGATTCAACTGATTATACTAAATATAAATGGTCATTGATCAAAGGTGCTGATGGTGCTAAAGGTGATGCTGGTGAAAAAGGTGCAACGGGTCCTGCCCCAGATACTAGTCTTTATTTAACTACATCTACAAATATCGATGGCGGTAAAATAACTACAGGTATCATAAAGAATGGACAATTCATTGCTTCTCCTGAATGGAACAGTTATGCAGGTACAGGAATGGGTATTAATTTAGATCTTGGTGCTATTAATGCTAAGAATTTCTATATTTCACCAGCTGGTGATGCTAAATTTAAAGGTGATATTGATATTGCAGGTAATGCAAAAATCGGAGGTGTTCTTGCTTCAGGATTCTTTAATGTTAAGCAACTTGAAGATGGTACATCTAAACTTGCAATGTTTGATGATGTTATTATCGGTGATGAAAGATTCATAGACTATAAAAACGATATCGTTCTAGAATTTGATGACGTTAGGACAGCCCGAGAAGACGAATTAAGCGAGGCCCCCACAGCAACACTATCACACAGATACGTTAAAAGAAATGATGTTTCTATTGAAAGCGGAGATTTAGTTAAATTAGATGGTAATAATGAATTAGTAAAAGCTGATTCTGCAAAAGATACTGGAATAGTTGGTATTTTATGGGCAGAAGTTGATTATTCTTTAAAACCAAGTAATTTAGACAAATACCGCAGTGAAGATAGAGTATACGTAGAAAAAGATCATCATTATAGAGATTCATTTGGTGTTAAATTAGCAGAAGCTGATAGAGATGCTAAAAGTCTTTGGACTGTTGCTTCATTAGGTGATTCTGTTGAAGGCTCATTATTAGGCATGAAAATATGTAATCAAAACGGCGATGTAGCTATTGGAGATCTTTTATGTTCTTCAGATACACCAGGTTATCTTATGAAACAACCAGTTGAATATGCAGTTGTTAACATTGTAGATGGCGTTCCACAATATGAAGAAAGACAAGTAATTAATTCATTTACAGTAGCTAAATGTATGTCATCTGTTAATTTTGATGGAAATGGTAAGGCAGAAGGTGTTTATGGTTACTTATATTGTGGATAATATTAAATAAAACAAATATATAAATAAAACAAAGATAAATAATGGCAAACATTACAAACGGAACAGTAACAGTACAAGTATCTGGAGGAGTCGGACCTTACCAGTATACTTTATTGAATGCGGATAATAACCAACCTGTACCACCAAACGCATATCCGACATTTACAAATCCAGTAATTGCAGTATCAAATGCATTTACATTCGGAAATGCTAACGATCTTACAGGAAACAGCGGGTTACAAGCAGGTTCCTATAGAGTAAAAATAGTAGATGCTAATCAGTGTGAGACTTTATCAAATACTTTGATTGTTTCTAACGAAACTCCAGCGCCTACTGCAACTCCAACTCCTATGCCAACTGCAACGCCAGAGCCTACAGCGACTGAAGTGCCTCCAACTGCAACGCCAGTGCCTACAGCGACTCCAACGCTAACACCGACTCAAACAGCGCATATAACACCAACACCGGTTACACCAACTGCAACGCCAGTGCCTACAGCGACTCTAGAGCCTACAGCGACTCCAACGCTAACACCGACTCAAACAGCGCATATAACACCAACACCGGTTACACCGACTCCAACTCCGACTGAAGTGCCTCCGACGCCAACTCCAGTACCACTAGTATTACAACCACAAAGAAAGGTTATTAGTGGATGGAATATGTTCGCAGCTGAACCTGAGGCATTCTTAAATGGATTACTTAATAAGACCGAACAAGAACACCGTGATTTCTTCTGTAATGCACCATATGTTACGGGTGTATCTCACCAATCGGGAGACGAAGCTAGACCATATGTATTGTGGACTGATCAAGATAATTCATTAAATATGCCTGAGGTTGGAAACGTATTTTACGCAGATCAACAAGGTACACAATACTTTGAAAATAGTGGATTCCTTTGGTGGAATTCTGGATCTCCATCATCAGAAGAAACGAATTACTATTGGGTTACCATAGGATCTGAAGGTGTAGCTACAAGTGTAGAACAATGGACTGAATGTTCTATAGTGCCTACTCCAACTCCAACAGCGACTGAAGTGACTCCGACTCCAACACCGACTGCAGTTCCACCAACACCAACACCGACTGCAGTTCCACCAACACCAACACCTACACCGGTAACTTATTACTATCAACTAGCACACTGTAATGATGGACCAAGTAATTCGATATACGTTTATAGTGTAGGGACTCAAATAACAAATGGAGATTCATTTAACTACTTTAGTAACTGTTATGAATACTATGATGTAGATCCTGGTCAAACAGGAACTATCAACTTAGCAGGATTAAGTACTTGTGTATGTGCAACTCCAACTCCTATGCCAACTGCAACGCCAGAGCCTACAGCGACTGAAGTTCCACCAACACCAACACCTACACCGGTGACATACTATTATCAACTGGCACACTGTAATGATGGACCAAGCAACTCTATATACGTATTTAGTGTAGGAACTCAAATAACTAATGGAGATTCATTTAGTAACTTTAGTAACTGTTATGAATACTATGATGTAGATCCTGGTCAAACAGGAACTATAGATCTAGCAGGATTAAGTAGTTGTGTATGTGCAACACCAGAACCAACACCAGCGCCTACAGCGACTGAAGTACCTCCAACGGCAACTCCAGAACCGACTATAGAGCCTACAGCGACTGAAGTACCTCCAACGGCAACGCCAGTTCCGCCTACAGCCACTCCGGTTCCACCGACGGCAACGCCAGTTCCACCGACTGCAACGCCAGTTCCACCGACTGCAACGCCAGTTCCACCGACTGCAACTCCGGTTCCACCGACTGCAACTCCGGTTCCACCGACTGCAACTCCGGTTCCACCGACTGCAACGCCAGTTCCAGCAACACAATATTTTGTTAATGTAGAATCAGGTGCAGGTGACCCAGATAATTCACAACCATGTGAAGTAGTAACCATTCCTGTATGGTCTCCAGATTTTAACACATTATACGCTGCTACGTTCGGAGATACATTATTTACAGATGCAAACTTAACTACACCATTTGATGGTGGAGCACAATGGTATGACCTTGGTTCTACTTCAGGTTTAGTAGGTGGTCTTAAAATATTAGTTAGAACTGGTGCAATCACTACTACAGCAGATTGTCCAGCTCCAGAACCAACTGCAACGCCAGTTCCGGAACCAACATCAACCCCGGTACCAGAACCAACTGCAACGCCAAGGCCAGAACCGACTCCAGCTCCAACTGAAGAACCAGCATCTAGTGATGCATACTTCTTTCACTTAGGAGCAGGTAATTATCCATATGCATTAGATCTAATAAACGCGGATGCTCTTTACTTAACTAATAATCAAGTTTCAGAATCAAATCCTCAATTTGCCGATGTATTTGGTGAAATGTTGACGAATACTGAAGTTTATAATAATATAGGTACAGTTGATTTAAATGGAGAAAATCCATCATGGACATATGAAACTTCAGAAACTCCTAATTATTATTGGTTAGTAGTTCCAGCCAGCTTAGAAATTCCAAATTTAACGGATAACGCCGCCCTAGAAATAGACGGTGCACCAGCTGATGTTGCAGCAGATAGATTAGAATTTACATATAATGGTAAATCATACACATTATATAGACTTAACGCAATACAAGACACTGGTAGTAGAACAGTAGTATATTCATTGTAAAAGGTAAATTATTTAATGTAAAAAAGAGGCTTCGGCCTCTTTTTTAGTTTCTACACGTATATTATTTAGATATATAAATAAAAATAATATAATTCAAATAATGGCATTACCACAAGGAATTCAAAGAGCAGGGTTTTTATCACCTTCAGTAGCAAATGATGGAGTATTACACTCTTTAGCGTTAAAGGGAGGTTTTCAAGAAATGATTTCTTTAGAAGAAAGAAATTCAATACCTTTATTAGAAAATAGTACAGCATTCCCATACAACGGATTTACTGCATCTGATGATCCATGGTCATCGGGTAGAAGAAGAGTCGGTATGCTTGTTTCAGTTTTAGATACAAGTACTACATCAGGAGGCCAAGGATGGACTTTACAAAATACAATTAATGTTACAGGTACTGTTGCTACAAGGATTAGTGGTAACGGTTCGGTTTTATTGATTGCAGATTCAGTTAATAATGCAATACAAGTTAAAAGGTGGAATGGCTCAACATGGGTAACTGATGGTAGCTTACCTTGTTTTGTCACGGCCACTGGTACTAATAAATATACTAAATCTCATTTTAATATATCTAATGATGGTAATACCATTGCGTTTATTTCAAATCCACTCGCTGGATCAGGAACAGTTGGCAGAATATATGAATACCAAAACAATGTATGGGTACAAGTAGCAGGCGGTGATATTGGTAGATTAAGTAACCACACTGGTATGAGATATGTAGATATTTCTAATGATGGTTCATCAGTTGTATTTTCAGAATTTGCAGCCAGCGATGATCCTAACTTAAGTGCTCAATTTCCAAGAAGAAGATTTTCTTCTTGGATGAAGCCTTCTAATGGCCCATGGGGACCTAGAACTACACAACAGGGAGCTTCTCAATTAGAAGATGGATATAACGCTAGATTAAACAATGACGGTACACAAGTTGTATATAATATAACCGATGGCCCAACTACTGGATTAATAACCGGGATTGCTGTGGCTAGTTATGATTTATCTGGACTGCAATGGACCCAAGACTTTATTTTAAATGGCGAATGGATTCCTAGAGAGTTTTCTAGTTCTGGTAATCAATTTATAGTAAATGGATATGGTAATGAGGCTGGCAAAACTAGAGTTTATGAAAATGTCGGAGGGAGTTGGACTTTAAAGGGTGAAATTACAGGATATGCTGATGCATATTCATATTCTATAAATAGTGATGGTACTAGATTTTTACTCCAAGAGTGGCCATCTGGCAACGGAGTTAATCCAGCTGCAGTTAGTATATGGGATTTTTCAAATGGTAGTTATACACAAACATTAACTGCTGAATTATCACACAATGGAGAAAGTCATTCTACAGATGATGGTATTACAAAAGTAATTGTTTCTGACGGCGGTGTTATTAGAGAATATGCATTACCAACATCTAATGGTACACTAGTACATGATGGTTTAAAACTTTATAGTCTAATTCCAGTGGGTTTCTTTGGTAATGGTGGAGAGTTAGGAGAAGCTGATTGGTTAGCTTTATCAGAAGCCGAAAGAGCTGTTAGAATTGATCCTACTGGGTCATACACTGTCCAATCTCCAAATCCTGGTAATGGTTTTACAACTATCACTGCTGATGCAACTACAGTAGGTATATCTGCAGATGCTAACTCATGTTGGGTAGAAGTAAATTTAACAGGAGCAGATGGTACAGACGGTACTTCGGGTGCTGATGGTTCTTCAGGTATTGATGGAGCACAAGGTGCAGATGGAGCACAAGGTGCAGATGGAACATCAGGAGTTGATGGAACTTCAGGAGTTGATGGAGCACAAGGTGCAGATGGAGCACAAGGTGCAGATGGAACATCAGGAGTTGATGGAACTTCAGGAACTGATGGAACTTCAGGAACAGATGGAACTTCAGGAGTTGATGGAGCACAAGGTGCAGATGGAGCACAAGGTGCAGATGGAACATCAGGAGTTGATGGAACTTCAGGAGTTGATGGAGCACAAGGTGCAGATGGAACATCAGGAGTTGATGGAACTTCAGGAACTGATGGAACTTCAGGAACAGATGGTTCTTCAGGAACAGATGGTTCTTCAGGAGTTGATGGTACAGATGGTTCAAGCGGAACCTCAGGATTATCAGGTGTGAATGGTATAGATGGAACTTCTGGTATAGATGGAACAAGTGGTATAGATGGAACAAGTGGTTCAAGTGGAACAGATGGTTCTTCAGGAGTCGATGGAACTTCAGGAACTGATGGTTCTTCAGGAGTCGATGGAACTTCAGGAACAGATGGTTCTTCAGGAGTCGATGGTTTAGAAGGACCTCAAGGTCAACCAGGTGTTGGTATTAATTTTAAAGGAGAAGTAGAAACACAAGATACTCTTCCATCAGATGCACAACAAGGTGACGCATATATAGTTCAAGATTATCCAGACGCATTATTTGTGTGGAATGGATCTGAATGGGTTGATGGTGGTTCTATTCAAGGACCTGCAGGTTCAAGCGGTACTTCAGGTAATGATGGTTCTTCAGGAGTTGATGGAACTTCAGGTAATGATGGTTCTTCAGGAGTTGATGGAACTTCAGGAACTGATGGTTCTTCAGGAACTGATGGTTCAAGTGGATCTTCTGGAACGAATGGTACAGATGGTTCTTCAGGTCTATCAGGAGTTAATGGTATAGATGGAACTTCAGGAACAGATGGTTCTTCAGGAGTCGATGGAACTTCAGGTAATGACGGTTCTTCAGGAGTTGATGGTTCTTCAGGAGTTGATGGAACTTCAGGAACAGACGGTTCTTCAGGAACTGATGGTTCAAGTGGATCTTCTGGTAAAAACGGAACTTCAGGAACTGATGGTTCAAACGGATCTTCAGGAACAGACGGTTCAAATGGTTCAAGTGGAATTGATGGAACCTCAGGAACTGATGGAACTTCGGGAACTAATGGAACTTCGGGAACTAATGGAACTTCAGGAACAGACGGTTCTTCAGGAACTGATGGTTCTTCAGGAACAGATGGTTCAAGTGGATCTTCTGGATTATCAGGAGTTAATGGTATAGATGGTTCTTCAGGTATAGATGGAACCTCAGGAATTGATGGAACTGATGGTTCAAGCGGATCTTCAGGAACAGATGGTTCTTCAGGTTCTTCAGGTAAAAACGGAACTTCAGGAACTAATGGAACTTCAGGAACAGATGGTTCTTCAGGTGTAACCGGTAATCCGGGTACGAGTGGTTCATCAGGAACTAACGGAACAGATGGTTCTTCAGGTAAGAATGGAGAAAACGGAACAGATGGTTCAAGCGGATCTTCAGGAACAGACGGTACAAATGGTTCAAGTGGTTCAAGTGGTTCTTCAGGAACGAATGGAACTTCAGGAACTAATGGAACTTCAGGAACAGATGGTTCTTCAGGTTCTTCTGGTATAGATGGAACTAGAGGTAATGACGGTTCTTCAGGTTCATCCGGTTCTTCAGGAGTCGATGGTACTTCTGGAACAGATGGTTCTTCGGGATTATCTGGTGTTAACGGTTTAGATGGAACTTCTGGAACAGATGGTTCAAGTGGATCTTCTGGTAAAGATGGAACTTCAGGAACTAATGGTTCAAGTGGAACTAACGGTTCAAATGGTTCAAGTGGAACAGATGGTTCAAGCGGATCTTCTGGTAAAAACGGAACTTCAGGAACGAACGGAACTTCAGGTTCTTCAGGTTCTTCAGGTGTTAGTGGAACTTCTGGAACAAGTGGTTCTTCAGGAACTGATGGTTCGAGCGGTTCAAGTGGAACCAATGGAACTTCAGGTACTAATGGAACGAATGGAACTTCTGGAAAGAATGGAACTTCAGGTACTGACGGGACTTCGGGTACTAACGGAACTTCAGGTACTAATGGAACAAACGGAACTTCGGGAACTGATGGAAGTTCAGGAAGAAATGGAACTTCAGGAACTAATGGAACTTCAGGAAAGAACGGAACTTCAGGAACTGATGGTTCAAGCGGTTCTTCAGGAACTAATGGAACTTCAGGTACTAACGGAACTTCAGGAACAAATGGAACTGATGGTTCAAGTGGATCTTCTGGTAAAAACGGAACTTCAGGAACTGATGGTTCAAGTGGTTCATCAGGAACTAATGGTACCTCTGGTGTAGATGGTAGAAATGGAAGTTCGGGTATAGATGGAGATAACGGAACTTCAGGTACTAATGGAACAAACGGAACTTCTGGAAAGAATGGAACTTCAGGAACTGATGGTTCAAGCGGTTCATCAGGAACTAACGGAACTTCAGGAACGAATGGTTCAAGTGGTTCATCAGGAACTAATGGTACCTCTGGTGTAGATGGTAGAGATGGAACTTCAGGAACTAATGGAACTTCAGGAACTAATGGAACTTCAGGAACTAATGGTTCAAGCGGATCTTCTGGTAAAAATGGAACTTCAGGTGTAAATGGAACTTCAGGTGTAAATGGAACTTCAGGAACTGATGGTTCAAGCGGATCTTCTGGTAAAAATGGAACTTCAGGTGTAAATGGAACTTCAGGTACTAATGGAACAAACGGTTCTTCAGGAACGAATGGAACTTCAGGTGTAAATGGAACTTCAGGTGTAAATGGAGCTAGAGGTACAGGTTCTTGTTATGAACACGTTTCTATAAATGCCACACCTAGAGATATAAATATAACTAATCAATTATTACAAAAAGCATTTATTAAGATACCTTATACATTTGCTGAAGAGAACATGGTATTAACAGGAATTGAAGCATCATATGGTGTTAATAATAATTCAGAAGCCGTAACATATACGTTA
>JGI20152J14361_10002264_pt1 | contig 11621 bp, 10 predicted proteins | sample COG_02_FD_14361 | JGI IMG/M metagenome (IMG submission 14361)
CGCATCTCCTTGGCTGGAAATGATAAATGGCAGGTTTCACTCGTGGGTAAAAACCTCACTGATGAAGCGACCTTTATGTGGGGCAACGATATCCCATTAGGATCTTTAGGATTCAGAGGCTCTTACTTTAAGCTCATTGATCCACCGCGCACTGTTGAATTATCAGCTCGCATGAACTTCTAATAAGAAGCACCTTTAAAAAGTACTTTTTAGACGCTCAAATTAGAAGCTCAACGAAAAACCGCGGCCCCGGCCGCGGTTTTTTTATGCCTACTATTTACCGACCCAAACTTTTTCAAACAGGTTCAGGGCTTTATTCCCAAAGGAAGCAATTCATGCCAGTATTAAGGTCTTAAACTAGCTGTGTGCGGATAGTGCAAATACTGAGCTGTTAGTGCAGGCAATGTAACCAATAAAAATTATACGAGAATGACTATGAGCAAAATCCCAGCCGAAACAGCTTCTTCAGATACCTCTTCAAACTATGTACCCGATAAAGTCTGGACCTGGGACAAAGACGTAGGTGGCAAATTTGCAGCCATTAACCGACCCACCGCAGGTGCCTCCCACGACAAAGAACTGCCCGTGGGCAAGCACCCACTGCAGCTTTATTCCTTGGGAACACCCAACGGCGTAAAGGTTACGGTGCTTTTAGAAGAACTGCTTGAGCTTGGACTTATTGATGCCGAGTACGATGCCTGGCTGATTAATATTCAAGAGGGAGAGCAATTTAGCAGCGGCTTTGTGGGGGCTAACCCAAACTCCAAGATTCCAGTATTGATGGACCACAGCACCAACCCGCCGACGCGGGTTTTTGAGTCCGGGGCGATCATGCTCTATCTGGCTGAACGATTTGATGCCTTTATTCCAAAGACACCGGCCCAGCGCACTGAATGCCTTAACTGGCTATTTTGGAATATTGGCGCTGTCCCTTTTCTGGGCGGTGGCTTTGGTCATTTTTATGCCTATGCCCCGGAGAAGCTTGAGTATCCAATTGATCGTTACACCATGGAAGTGAAACGCCAGCTAGACCTACTCGACCAGCACCTAGCCGACAATCGCTACCTCTGCGGTGACGAATACAGTATTGCCGATATGGTCAATATGGCTTGGTACGGTTCGTTGGCGATGGGCAAACTGTATGAGGCAGGTGAGTTTCTAGACGTGACTATCTATAAAAACGTGATTCGCTGGACTGAGGATATTCAGCAGCGCCCCGCGGTAAAACGTGGACAGCGTGTTAATCGGGTCTGGGGTGCAGAGAATCATCAGCTTGCGGAGCGCCACGATGCCAGCGACTTCGATAAGGACCCGATGGAGATTCTTAAGCAGGTTATGGCACGCAAAGCCGGGCAATAGCTTTGTAGATAGAAAGCTTTATAGATAGAGAGCTCTGTAGATTTAGAGCTAATAAAAAAAGCCCTACAACCAGACATCCTGATTTTCTGACCATCCAAGCGCTCTATCCAGCTTGATGGTCAGCAACTCTTGAAGCCCACAGCGCTGGAGTAACTGAGTGACATCCTGCTGCTCCGCTGCTGAAAGCTGAGCATACTGCAGCTGCAGTTTTTGCAAAATCACAAAGCGATAAGACTGGGCAGCCGCACTAATAGTCTGGCCACGCAGACTAAACTCTGCCATACCAAACATACGACGGGCCAGTGACCCCTGTGCAGATGTGCCGGGTTCAGGTTGATTCTCTCCCAACCATAGGTTCATTACTTCGGCAGCTGCTCGGGTCTCTGGCATCAAATCTTCTGTCAGTATTTTAAGCACAGTCACCAATGTCTCAGGAATACTGTCATCTGCAAGATAATTATCCCCTGGATTAAAAAATTCTGGCGCATCCTGATCGGTGCGGTTCATACGCTCAACCCAGCGTGCGACACGCACAGCCTGCTGCTGCATAATCCGCAATGGCGCGGGATCCCGACCTAGGTGAGCATACATGGGTCCTATAAGCCCAAAGTCACCAATGCTCGGCTTCCATCCCAGCAGATAGGGCTGTTCGGTAAGATGCTGATTGAGGGCTTCTAGAAACTCTAGATAAAGGGTTTCCACCACCGGCATGGTCTGTTCCGTAACCCCAAACAGCATCCCAGCATTCTGCATTTTCGACATCATATACTGGGCCTTTGCCTCCCGTTCGGGATGCTCAGGCTGAGAATGTATAAAGTGATAATGAAGAAATTCTCGATTTTCATCGAGGTAGTTCCAGCGATAATGCATCGCCGGGCGCAGTAGCCCGCTAGTGCCAATTAACTCGAACAGCGTACTGATAATTTTCTGCTTGGCGCTCGGCGGCTCAAATTCCCGGCCATTAGCACGTTCAAAATGCTCAATAATCGCAGCACCATCTCGAATAACGGCCCCCTCAGGCGTCACCAGCACAGGGATGGTCGCCAGTTTGCTCTCGGGCAGCACCTCCGCCTTAAAGCTCTCATGGCCGCTGGAAAATTCACGAAAGGGAACTCCGCTCTTGATGAGATACGAACGTGCACGCCCAGTGTAGAGGGAATGAGTTATGCCATAGAGCCTGTAACTATCAGATTTTTTCACGTGCCGTCCGCCTGTAAAATTTCGCTTATTTAAATATTAAACCGCTTCAAGCACTTCAATGTCAGGGGCCGCCGCAACCAGTCCTGCCATCTTTTTATTCGCTGCCTTAAAGTACTCAGTTTGACCATGGGCCTTAATGTCTTCTTGGCTTGCGTACTGTTCGAGCACTTTATAAACCTGTGTATCTGATTGGCTGCGGTGAAGAGCATAGAATAGCGCGCCCGGCTCATTGGCAAGTACCTGTTTAGTCAGCGCAGTAAACAGCTGCTCAAATTCTGCATTTTTACCCTCGAGAATCGTAATAGTTGCAATAACACCTAATGCCATGATCAATACCTTTTTATTGTTCTTTTTGTTCTTATAGTTTTTATCGGGAAAATTCCCACTGCTACTGTATAAATAATATCTGTTCGAACCCTCTAAAACTATTAGTTCGGGGTGTAAATATATTCGTCACCCGCGGTAAATTTTTCCGCCAGGGTCTTATCAATCATCACCGGCATATTCGTTGTTGGAGGGTAGAGAGTCTCAACCGAGCTCGCCTGATGCTCTGCCAACAATACCTTCAGTTGCTCTAGTTTTTGCGGATGGCTTTCGGCCAAATTAGTCTGCTCGGTGGGATCTTCAGCGAGATTATACAGCCACTGCTTAAATCCATCTGTGGGCCGTTGATTTACCTGTAGTTTCCAATCCCCGTGACGCACCACCTGATAGTTACCACTCTGCCAAAATAGCGTCTCTCGCTGCCAGTTGGCTGCTCCTTGCTCGGTTGTCAGTGGCAAGAGATTAACACCGTCAATCACTCTCGAACTAACAGACTCAGCTGTCGGCAGAATACCTGCAGCAGCTGCCAGCGTCGGCATCATATCTATATGGGCGACGGGGGTATCTACCACCGTACCCGGGGCAATCTTAGTCGGCCATTTAACGAACAGCGGTACGCGAATACCGCCCTCAAATAGGGTGATTTTCCAACCGCGATAAGGGCTATTGATATCATCGAGACCAATATAGCCGGGGCCACCATTGTCGCTGGTAAAGGCCACAATGGTATTTTCTGCCAAGNCCTGCTCTTCTAATGTGTCTAAAATTCGGCCAACACTGCGATCCAGCGCACGAATCATCGCCCCATAAACCCTNAGGCGATGAGGNNTGATATCACCGACGGCTTCGTAGTCTTCGCGGGTCGCCTGCAGCGGTGTGTGTACACCCCAGTGCGCCAGATAAAGAAAGAACGGCCGATTCTTGTTCGCCTCAATCACCTTGATGGATTCATCGGTCCAGTAATCGGTCAGATAACCTTTCGGCTTGAAACGCTTTTGGTCACCTGAATTAAAAGATGCAGCATAGGTTAAGCTAGCCCAGAGAAATTTATCGATTGGATCAAAATCTAGCTTGGCATTGACCACATTGGCATCATCTTCCTCAAGATAGAGACCGCTCGCCATCAGTAAACTATCATCAAAACCCTGTTGGTTGGGAAGCATTCCGTTCTCTCGACCCAGATGCCACTTGCCAATATGCGCAGTGTAATAACCCTGCTCTTTAAGCACCTCTGCAATCGTGACCTCTGAGGTCGGCAAGCCTTTTAGCTCGTAGGGGGGCTGAGCCGCTTCTAGTGCCTCATCGTAAAAGACAGGTGGCAAGCCGTTATCCATACTGGCCGCCAATTTGGATATAGTGTTACCCATGCCGGCGGGCGTCGGGGTAAATTCAAAGCCAGTACGCGATGGATAGCGGCCGCTCATCATCATTGCTCGGGACGGAGCGCAGGTGCTAGCCCCAGAGTAAGACTGGCTAAATACCGCCCCCTCTGCTGCTAGGCGGTCTATGCTTGGAGTCTGCACCCTACCGTCGGCGACGCCACCACCAAAGGTGGAGATATCGTTGAAGCCAAGGTCATCGGCAACAATCAAAATGATATTGGGAGGCCGCTCAGTGGCGCTATCGGCATCCATTGCTGGGGCTTGAGACCAGGGCACCGCGATAGTTTCGGTAACCTCATGGGCGCTCGCGGACCTATATTTAATCAGGCCCAGCAAGATATCTATGCGATTGAACCAGGCCACTGTGCTGATCAGCACAACCACCAACAGTAATGAAACAAATATTTTTTTCATCGATGCACCCTATTGCAAAGCCCTACTCGTTAGCCCTACTCGTTAGCCCTGTTCTTATAACCCTGCCGCTGAATTTAGCAGCGGGTCGACCAGCTTATCTATTGACAGTTATGATGCCAGTATAAACCGGTCTCGTCTAGGCATTCTAGAATACTGGGATGGGGCTAGAGATGACTCTGATGGCAGCACCTGAATGGGAATCTGCTTATAACAATGTGGATTAGCGATTAATCCTATCTAACACAGCCACTCTACTAAGCTGACTGTGTTGGATAGGTGTATCAATTACTTATGCGGTGTCACTAAGAACTTCGTTCCAGTCGCCTGTTTAACATAGGATTTGATAACATCCGGCTGGAGCATTTCCTCAAAAGAGATCTCCTGGCTGTAATGGCTGGCAAAGGTAGTTTTGATTTCTTTAGCAACCCGCGCACGCATCTGACCAAATCTTTCCATGCCAATACGTCCGATCATTGGCGTTAACAACCAACCACCAAGACCCCACTGCATGCCAAATGATCTGTTCAAAATAGTGGGAGACTGGTCTAGACCCCCATAGATATACACCTGCTTATAGATATCTGAGCCATAGCGGCTGTATTCTTTAGCCGTCTTGTTGGCAGCGATTTCCATCGCAGCCAGTATCTGCCCTGGAAGCTTTCCTTCATTGCCGCCGCCAGTGGCATCAAATGCCAAGGTAGCACCGGTGGCGATTAATGCCGCAACCAGATCATTCATAAAGTCAGCATCGCTGGTATTGCATACATACTCTGCACCCAGGTTTTTAAGCACGTCTACTTGCTCAGCTTTGCGCACGATGTTGACCAGTGGAACTCCATCATCCTTACAGATCTTAACCAGCATTTGGCCCAGATTTGAGGCCGCAGCGGTATTAACGATGGCTGTGTGGTTTTCCATTTTCATGGTTTCAATAAACGCCAAAGCGGTTAAAGGATTTACAAATGAAGAGGCTGCTTCGGCTGAGGTAGTACCCTCATCCATTACCAAGCAGCTAGTCGCAGGTACGCAGCGATACTGGGAATACATGGCTCCACCAGCAACACCAACTGTCTTACCGATCATCTCTTTGGCATTGGCGCCGGCATCAACAATCACACCAGAACCTTCATTACCGGCCTGCATGGCTTGATCCAATCTTGGGGTCATGGCTTTCATGAGTGCTGGACGCACCTTCATTGAGGCCACAGTGTCATCACCAGAACCCGTTACAGTCAGGCTATCTAAATCCGCTGCAAAGGTAGTCAGAAGTGCAAGATCCGATGGATTGATTGGCGCTGCCTCTACTTTAATCAACACTTCATTTTCTGAAGGCGTCGGCATTGGTACGCTAACAATAGAGATCTGTATATCACCATCACTGGTCACTGTTGATCGTATTTCTTTTGAAGTCTGTTCGGACATGCTTAGTTTCCCCTGAGTGTATTTCCGTTATGGATTTATTATTAGTCTTTATGGTGCTCTGTTGATTAGATTCATTCTAAAAGCAGCCTCACAATCTTAACTGTTTCTCCGCGGTCCTGGGAAAAAACGATTGGTGCGTTGCTGATATTCAGTATAGGCCGGTCTCTTCTGAACCGAGTAATACTCCGAGGGTACCGCCCCCGTCGCATAGACCAGCGTGCTGTACATAACTCTAGAGGTAAACAGCAAACCCACCCCGAGTAACAGCCATACCGCAGAACTTTCGGTACTCTGCAGTGCTAACCAAGAAGGTATCGCCGCTATCACCAGTCCATTCCACACCATCCATTCAGCAAAATAATTAGGATGACGGCTATAACGCCACAGGCCAACATCGCAGACCTGACGTTTTTTACCGGCCTGCTTCATCGCCTTCAGAAACGCGAGCTTCTGGAAATCAGCAACAGTTTCCATCGCAAATGCCAATACCCAGATCACCAGACCGACCATTTCGAATACGGAAAAATCAAGACTGCTATTAGACGCGATGATAAATACGGGTAGCGCCAAAAACGAGGCATTGGCCAAACCCTGAGAAATAGCATCTACCTGAAGGGCTAATGCGACATTGGTTTTACCATCTCTCTCCCAGCGTCTGCGTTGATATTCATAGCGGGGGAACTCTTTCTTCAAAAGCCCCAAGCGCCACATTTTTAGCGCCCCCAGGCCCATACGCAGGCCAATCAAAACAAGAACTGCACTGACCACCAAGGACCGCAGCCAATAGCCATCGCTAAGCCAGTAGCTAAGCAGACCCAACAGCACCAGCCCCCAGGGCCAACCGATATCAACATAACTCATGCGCCCAGTACGCCAGATAGGTAGGCATACCACCAAGGCAAATAGCACGAGCTGCCCCAAGCCATTGATAAGGCCTAGGTCAAAAAATGTTGCGGTGGAGAGGATCAGAGCCCATCCCAGTAAAAATGGATAGAGCGGACGGAAGTAATTCATAGTCGTTTTTCTCTTTGCAAAAGTAGTGCATACCGAGTGGCGGCTAATAGATTCTGTGGCGCAAAGAAACATAAAGCCAATAGTTTGTTACAAAATTTATACAACACTTTGCTCAGAGCATATCGAGCTTTTGATTCGCAACGTGCTGAAGCAGCGGACTTTCTGCTGCTTTTTTAAATGCGGCGTCAATCGCGTCAGAGCGCTGCTGCATAACGGCGCGATAATTAGGGTGAGTGAAAATATAGAATTCACCGTCATTGAGGGCCTCGACAACGCGCTTGCCGACAATGGAGACTTCAATGCCATTTTCCACCATCTGTTTGGTCTTACTTGAGAAGCTATTTTCGTTCGCGGCATTGTCCGTTTCAGATTGATACTGCTCCGGACGATTTCTTTCTGAGTCATAGATACGCGTTTGAACAAAGGCAGGGCATAAAACAGACACCTTAATACCCTTCCTATGCAGCTCCCCTGCCCAGCTTTCTGAGAGCGCTACCACAGCCGCTTTTGTCGCGGTATAGGCACCACTGAACGGAACGCCGCCCATACCGGCCATGGAGGCGACATTGATAACCCACCCGCCTTCGCCGTGCTGCTTGATCAGCGGAACCATCACTTTAGCGCCGTAAACCACACCCATCAGGTTTACATCTAGAGCCCATTGCCAGCCTTTTTTCTCCTGAATCTCGATCGGCCCTGAGTCTCCACCAACGCCAGCGTTATTCACCACCATATGAACTTTGCCAAATCGCGCTATTGCTTGGTCTGCAGCCGCTTGCCACTGGGATTCGTCGGCTACATCCAGAGCAATGGCCAATACGGGAATGCCTGCGGCTTCTAGCTCTGCAGTCGCTTTGTGCAGGTTTTCTTGATCAATATCTGCGAGCACAATATTCATCTGCTGCTCACCCAAGGCTTTGGCAATAGACAAACCAATACCCTCTGCGCCGCCACTAATGACCGCGGTTTTTCCTGCGAATTTAGACATGGTGTTTTTCTCTTTTTATTTTCGGGCTATACTACTTGAAACCAAGCTAACCTATATTTTTTATTGGAGACAAATAGGGTTACCGAGTAATTGTCTGGTTGGTAAGCCTTAGCTATTGTTAGTTAACAAATTAGTGGTTAGCGCCTTAAGACGACTGGCCCAGCAGACCATCAATCATTATTTTCAAATTAGCCTCCAGATCCTCAGTCATGGCAACTGTACCGAGTCACTGAGGCAGGTTATAGCGCTATAACCTGCCTCAGTGACTTGTTTAACCGCCTCAATTTTAAATTCTTCGGGGTATCGCTTTCTGCTCATAATTCCACCTCTCTAGTCGCTATTGTGTGCGACTGAAAGGTGTCTAGCAAACTAGTGGCGATTCTTTTGCGCTACACCAATTATGCAGACTATGAGCTTATCGCCGAAGCCAAGCCCATTCCCCAATTTGGACAATTTAAGCGAGCGATATGGAGAGAAGGATGAGTGATTTACCCTAGCGCATTAAAGAAGTGCGTAAGCGTCATTGAACCCCTTCAGGGGGCGCTAACAACGGCAACGAACGAAACAATAATGCTCTATCAGGCCAAGCTCAGCTTTTCCATAAACCTTGCTAGAGAAATAACCTTTACATCATTGCCGACGGAAAATTCATCGTCACCACCGTAAAGTACAAATTTATACTTTGCACTAAGGTCTTCACAAGTTTTGCTGTAGTGCTTGCCGATCTTGGGTGCAACTCCGTGTTTAATCTCTACAGCCCAGATATCGGACGACGGCATCTTGATGACCAGATCAATCTCCGCTCCGGCAGCGGTTCGATAAAAGTAAGCTTCTGCTCGATTTGGCATAACCGAGAGGATATTTTCAAGAACAAATCCTTCCCAGCTCTTTCCCAAAACCGGGTTAGATAACAACGCATCGTAACTATTGATGCCCAGCAAACGGTGCAAAATACCGCTATCACGGACGTAATATCGGGGTGACTTTACCAGGCGTTTCTTGACATTAGCGTGCCAGGGCTCGACGCGCCTGACGAGTAAAAGATCCGTCAGAATATCAACATAGTAACTGACGGTCTTGGCATCGACCTCTAGGTTTGAAGCCAATTTGGAATAGTTAATTGTTTCACCCTGCAAATGGGCCAACATCGTCCACAAGCGGCGCAGCCTTGGCGCAGGAACACGGAAACCCATCTGTGGGATATCACGTTCAAGATACGTTCGAATCAGATTTTCAAGCCAGTCCATAGCGTCGTCATCACTGGCCGCTAAATAACTGTCTGGGAAAGTTCCTCGCAACCAAAGGGTATTTCGCTCCTGTAGGTCAGCGCCGATTTCAGCGGTATTTAGACCGCCCATCTCAATATAGCTGATCCTACCTGCGAGACTCTCGGAAGATTGACGCATCAAATCCATTGATGCCGATCCAAGCAATAAGAACTGTCCCCCTCTACGACCCTGCTCACGGTTTTTATCGATCAAGCCCCTTAGCAAAGGGAACAATTCCGGGCTTCGCTGTATTTCATCCAGAATAACCAGCTTATCTGAATGGGCAGATAAAAAGCTGGTGGGGTCGCTAAGCTTCAGCAGATCCTCAGGGGCTTCCAAATCAAGGTATATTGAGTCGATATTTTGGGCTATGGTTTTTGCAAGCGTTGTCTTACCAATCTGACGCGCACCCAGCAAGGCGACAGCGGGCACTCGGGCTATCGTCTCTCGAAGTCTTTTTGTGATTTTACGCTCTATCATACCTTGCATTTTAGGAGAAATACTCCTAATTTGCAAGGTATGTCGAACATGGGAATTTGGCCTCTCATTAGGTCTTTCTCCCACCTGCTCCCCCAGAACGAAAAACCAGCCGTTAGGCTGGGCTTGGTAGGACTAATTTCGGTTCAGATGCCTTTCGGTGCTAGACACTGCCTGTAAATTCCGACTACTCCCACTCAATAGTTGGGCTATATTTAGTGCAATAAAAACAATAGGTTACAAGCACTATTAGTAGATTTGTAACTGATTTGTAAATCAGGTTAATCATAGCACCCACTTTATTAACCAATGTTTACCATATTTATCAGCATGTTATCTCTTTTAAGGTTACAAAGTTTGTAACTGTCTGCAAGGTACCATCTGTCTCAAATAAAGATATAGACAGACGCAGTGAGATATTCGCTATGGCAGGCATAATGACCACTAACACAAGGATAATTCCGTGAATGTTGCTAGCTTCAGACACGGCTTTCTGTGACATATAAACCCTCATATTATTGTTGCAGGAACTGCCATTAGATTCTGATACAAGCCTAATACTGGGAAGCGCCAATACAGTACCCCATGACGTTACAGTCTGGCGACTAATTATATTATGTGGTCTCGCTGCGGGCTTTGATAACTTTGACCACACCCAAAGTACAGATAGGAATAATGTAAACCAATGCGAAACCCACCGAAAGTGCCGAATATCCCTTAGCCACCAAGGCCACGATACCCAGTGAGCCGGTCAGCGCTCCGAGCATCAGGGTAGCAACGCCAATAGCGGCCTTGGCACGCTGGCTCAGAGACTTATCCCCACTTGGACTAATCACCGCCTCGATACGCTCGATAATGCCCTGTACCAATCCAGCACCTGTCTCCACCAGAGTACCCAACAGCGCCACCAGGAAAATCCCCAGTAACAATGGCGTTGTATATTTCGAGATCATCCAGTAGTTCGGAACCGGTTGCTCCAACACCTCCGGGTAGCCAGCCGCATAGCTAATATGAAAGAGCACCGCGGGTACCATAACCACAACACCGGTAATAATACCGGCCAACAAAGCTTCGCGCCGCGTCTGGATCGCCCGCGTGGAAAATAGCAATACAGGTGCAAGGGCTAAGTTGTACATGGCATAGAGAATACCTCCCTGCAGCCAACCGGGTTCAATGCTACCGCGAGTTAACGACTGCAAGATATCAACCTCACTGTTATTGAGTATCTCGAGAAAATAATAGCCAAATATAAGGTACATGCCGATCGACCATAGTGTCAGTACTTTCTCCACTGCTTCGCGCCCGAAATACACCAATGCAACCACCAGGACTAAAACGCCAACCATACCTATATAGCTGGATATGCCAAACTCCTGCTCAAGTATATTGCCCGCGGCTGAGCCTACCACGCCAAGAACCAATAAAAATAACAGCAGGTACAGAACTTCAAAGCACACCCAGAATGGACCAATAAGCCTTTTAAAGAAGGTCCTGTAATCATATGCCTGAAAGACACGTGCAAATTCATAGGTACAGGCGAGTACCAGTGCAAATACGCAGGCTGCAACCAAGGTTCCGAACAGACCTCCCAAAAGGCCATAGCGGGTGAAAAACTCAATCACCTCGCGTCCAGTGCCATAACCACCGCCCATAACCACAGAGACAAACACTGCGGCAGATAACGATTTTTATTTTTACAACCCCGACTTGAGAAGCAACACGCCCCTCAAATTCTCTCAACCCTGTCCTCGGATAATTTTTTTCGGGGTATGG
>JGI20152J14361_10002268_pt1 | contig 11615 bp, 10 predicted proteins | sample COG_02_FD_14361 | JGI IMG/M metagenome (IMG submission 14361)
TCAATCGTTAAATGTCGTAACGATTCTAAGGTTTGTTTTTGATCCCACGGACACTTTTCTCGAAGTTCATCCATGATGTCTAACAACCTATTAAACGCTTCTAATTGCTGAGCTCTAGAATTCATTTATGCTTCTTCAGTTGCTTCTTTAGATAATTCTGCTTTAGAGAAATCAAATTTTGCAGCAATTAACATGTTGTACCATTGTACAATTTTTTTGATGTTTGAGGTGTATACACGTTCTTGATCAAAATTTGGTAAAATTTCAGCAAAAAAGGACGTTAATTTCGCACCACTTTCTTTATGACTAATGGTTTCTTTTCCTTCTTCTTTTTCAAAAATTGATTTGAAAATCGTTAGTAAAGGTACTTCTTCTTCGTAGGTGAAAATAGCAATGTTTTCTAGTAAACTCACGTTTTGAGTAGATAGAATAGGAAAACGTTTTTTGTCTGATAAAGACTCAACAACAATTCCTGTTTTGGTTTGTGAAACAACTTGAAACAAACCTGGTTTACCCGTAACGGCAATAATTTTATTAAACTCCATTGATAATTTTTTAGTGTCTTTTACGACTTATTTCTTTTTTAAATTTGGAAAACGCATTCTATAATCTGCTTTTATTTTCCCTTTTGAGATGTTTTCTAATTTCTTTTTGATCAACCTTTTTTTAAGAGAAGACAATTTATCGGTAAATAAAATTCCTTCTATATGATCATATTCATGCTGAAAAACTCTTGCAGCCAACCCGTTTAAAGTTTGGGTGTGTTTTTCAAAGTTTTCATCTTGATATTCTATGGTGATTTCTTCTTGTCTAAACACATCTTCTCTAATATCTGGAATGCTTAAACAACCTTCGTTAAAAGGCCATTCATCACCCTTTTCTTCTATAATTTTAGGATTGATAAACACATGTTTAAAATCTGCTAAAACCTTTCTTTCTTCTTCCTCTAATTCTTCATCTTCAGCAAAAGGAGAAGTATCAACCATAAATAATCGAATTGCTTTTCCAACTTGAGGAGCAGCCAAACCAACACCATGTGCATTATACATTGTTTCTTTCATATTGGCAATAAGCGTATCTAATTCTGGATATTCTTTGTCAATTTCTTTTCCCATTTTCCTTAAAACAGGATCACCGTATGCTACTATAGGTAATATCATTTATTGTAAAATTTGGTTGCAAAAATACGATTTAGAATTACGAATTACGAATTTTTGAATTACGAATTTTGATGTTTTACTTTATTTTAAGTTTTTAACTCAATTTCTAATGAAAATGTAGAGGAATTTTCTGTCATTACGATGAGTTTACGAAGAAGTAATCTGTTTTTGTAATGATCAGATTGCTTCACTACGCTTGCAATGACCCTAGTATTATTTGTTATATAAATACGATTGTAAAATAATTGTGGCGCTAATTTCGTCAATTAGCTCTTTATTTTGACGTTGTTTTTTCTTCAACCCACCATCTATCATTGTTTGAAAAGCCATTTTAGATGTAAAGCGTTCATCAACTCTTTTAATTGGAATCGTTGGAAAATGCTTCTTTAATTTTTCTAAAAAAGGTGCTATCAACACTTCGCTTTCACTTTCAGAATTATCCATTTGTTTTGGCAGTCCAACTAAAAACAACGAAACCTTTTCTTTTTGAGTATACTCTTTTAAAAAAGGAATCAATTCTGATGTTGCAACAGTTGTTAGTCCAGAAGCAATAATTTGCAATTCGTCTGTAACGGCAATTCCTGTTCTTACTTTACCAAAATCGATGGCTAAAATTCTACTCATTTAAAAACCTTTTGGCAAAAATAAGGATTTTAAACAGGATAAAAATATCTGTTTAAAAAATGTATCTTCGCTTTGGTTTTTACAGATAGATTTATATTTGCAGAAAGATACTTAATAGAATGGAAAATTTAAGAGAAATAATAGAAAAAGCTTGGGATAATAGAGCACTACTTAAGGAAGAAAAAACAATTTCGGCAATACGAAAGGTAATAGATTTATTAGATGCAGGAACCTTAAGAGTTGCAGAACCAACAACAAATGGATGGCAAGTAAATGAATGGGTCAAAAAAGGTGTTGTGTTGTATTTTCCTATTCAACAAATGGAAACCTTAGAAGCTGGAATTTTTGAATACCATGATAAGATTCCATTAAAAAGGAATTATGCAGAAAAAGGAATTCGTGTTGTTCCAAATGCTGTTGCAAGACATGGAGCATATATTTCTGCAGGAACTATATTGATGCCAAGTTATGTTAATATTGGCGCTTATGTTGATGCAGGAACCATGGTTGATACTTGGGCAACTGTAGGGAGTTGTGCACAAATAGGTAAAAATGTACATTTATCAGGCGGTGTCGGAATAGGTGGCGTTTTAGAGCCATTACAAGCTGCACCAGTAATTATAGAAGACGGAGCTTTTATTGGCTCACGTTGTATTGTTGTAGAAGGAGTTAGAGTTGAAACAGAAGCAGTATTAGGAGCCAATGTGGTATTAACAGCATCTACAAAAATCATTGATGTTACCGGAAATGAACCTAAAGAAATGAAAGGAGTCGTTCCTGCTCGTTCTGTAGTGATTCCTGGAAGTTATACCAAGCAATTTGCAGCAGGAGAATACAATGTTCCTTGTGCCTTGATTATCGGAAAAAGAAAAGAAAGTACAGATAAAAAAACATCATTAAATGATGCCTTGCGCGAATATGATGTAGCCGTTTAGTTTTATGACAAAAATTACAGCAATAATTCCAACTTTTAACGAAGAGTCTAACATCAAAAAAGCATTAGATTCGGTTGACTTTGCTGATGAAATTATTGTTATTGATTCTTTTAGCACCGATAAAACTGTTGAAATTGTAAAAGCATCTAAAGCAATTTTATTGCAAAGAACTTTTGATGATTTTTCGAGCCAAAAGAATTATGCCATTGAAAAAGCTAGTAATGAGTGGATTTTTTTGTTGGACGCAGATGAAACGGTTCAAGAAAACTTAAAAGAAGAAATCCTTCAAATTGCAAACTCTAAAGTTGATTTTGATGCCTTTTATGTTTTTAGAAATTTTTTCTTTAAAAATAAAAAACTACATTTTAGCGGTTGGAGAAGAGATAAAGTTATTCGGTTGTTTCGCAAAGATTCTTGTAGATATGTGGGTAAAGTTCATGAAGAGATATCAACAAAAGGGAAAGTTGGTTTTTTAAGTGCAAAAATCAATCATTATTCTTTCAAAAACTACCATCAATATAAAAATAAACTAAAAAATTACGCCAAATTACAGGCAAAAGAGCTTTTAGAAAAAGGCTTGTTAGTTACTCCATATCACTTATTTTTAAAACCTTTTGTTCGATTTTTCATTCAGTTTTTCATTCAGCTTGGATTTCTTGATGGTTTTAAAGGCTTTGTAATTTCTTGGGTGCACGCATACGGAGTATGGAGAAGGTATGTAGAGGTTCTAAATTTAAAATATACAGCCTCAACAAACATAAAAAACCCAATTGAGAACTTTGATTCTAGTAATGAGAAAAAAGATGTTTCTGTTGTTATTGTAAATTATAAAAGTTGGAAACATTTAAAAAATTGTTTAGATGCATTTACTCATTTTAAGCAAGAAAAATTTTCATTTGAAGTTATTGTAGTAGATAATCAGTCTAAAGATGGAAAATTAGTTGAATTCTCAAAGAAATATTCAAAATTTACGTTTATAGAAAATTCAGGAAACAATGGTTTTGCAAATGGATGTAATCTTGGAGCAATCCATTCTGTTGGAAAAAACATGTTGTTTTTAAATCCAGATACAATTGCCAATGAAAATGCAATTCATAAAATGTTAGAGTGCTTAGATTCTAATGAGAATTTCGGAATTGTATCCTGTAATCAGTTAAATAACAATGGCTCTTTTGAAGATGCTGATAGAATTTTCCCTGGCCCCTTGACTTTATTTGGCATTACAAGAGCTATGTATAGGCTATTTTCTAGAGAAACATTACAAGACAATAAAAAGATTTTTACCGATTGGGTTTCAGGTTCTGTTGTTTGTATGTCTAGAAAATGGTTTGAAAAAGCACAGGGTTGGAATGAAGATTATTGGATGTATTTTGAAGATGTAGATATCTGTAAAAAGGTAAGAGATGCTAAAGGAGAAGTTGTATTGTTAAAAGATGTAAACATTATTCATAATCACGGGGGTGCATCAAGAATAAATATTAAAACTTCAAAAATAACCAAATCTGAAGTTCTCATCTCTAAGCATGTGTATATTAGAAATCATTTCAAAAGTCTCACTCGATTTTTATTAATGTCACTACTTGTATTGATGAGTTTAATTTCTAAAATGCTGTTGGCAATCATCGGAATTTGTTTCTTTTTTGTCCCTAAACTAAAATTAAATCTATATTTGTTTTTAGAATTGATACAATATTACAATCATTCATTAAAAAAAGGGACTTGGCTAAGTAAAAGATCTATGAATTTACCTTTTAAAAAAGAATACTAAAAATAAACTATTATGGATATTAAGGATGAAGGTTATTATAAAAATGTAAGACCAGAAATGTTGCGGTACATACCAAATTCTGCAAAAACGATTCTAGAAATTGGCTGTGGTTCTGGTAATTTTTCTGCTCAATTGGTAAAAGAGGGAGTTGAAACTTGGGGTGTAGAACCTTTTGAAAAATCTGCAAAAGAAGCAACTCAAAAATTAACGAAAGTACTTGTTGGAACTTTAGATGATACCTTAAAAGATTTACCAGATAATTATTTTGATGTAATTGTTATGAATGATGTCATAGAGCATTTGTTAGAGCCTTGGGATGATATCGTAAATTTAAAATCTAAATTAAAAAAAGAGGGTGTTTTGGTAACTTCAATTCCGAATGTTAGATATTCTAAAAATCTATTTAAAATGATTTTTAAAAGAGATTGGAAATATACAGACGATTTGATATTAGATAGAACGCATTATCGTTTTTTTACAAAGAAAAGTATTAAAAGAATGTATAAAGATTGTGGGTATAACATTCAAAGTATTAAAGGAATAAATGTTACGAAATCATTTTTGTATTTTCCATTTGCTGTCTTGTTTAACATTGTGTTATTAGGCTCTCAGATTGATATGTTTTTTATGCAACACGCAACTGTAGCAAAGAAAAACGAATAAAGTAAACGATTTTGAACTCAGAAGAAATTCAACGTTTTGCAAAAGCTTTAAAAGAAGGAAAAACACTTTTATATCCTACAGATACTGTTTGGGGAATTGGTTGTGACGCTACAAATTCAGAAGCTGTTTCTCAAGTTTACTCAATCAAACAACGCGAAGAAAGCAAAAGTTTAATCATTTTAGTAGACTCTTTTGAAATGCTTGCTAAGTATGTAAAATTCATTCCAGAAAAAGCAAAAGAAGAATTAAAATTAGCTACAAGACCCACAACGATTATTTATCAAAACCCCATAAACTTGGCAAATAACTGTGTTGCTTCAGACAATACAATTGCCATCAGAATTGTACAAAATGATTTTTGCAACTCATTAATTAAAGCTTTCGGTAAACCAATAGTTTCTACATCTGCAAATAGTAGTGGTGATCCCACGCCAAAATCATTTTCAGAAATAAGCACCACAATTTTGGATAGCGTTGATTATATAGTAAATTTGCAGCAAGAAATAATAGCAACTGCTTCCTCAAGAATTCTTAAAATTAGTGATGACAAAGTAGAAGTTATTAGAGAATAATTCTATGCAACAACAAATTTATAAAGACGCAATTTCTGCATCTATTTTTAAGTATATTTCAAAAGCTTCACAAGATTTAGGAATAAAAAGCTATGTAATTGGCGGATTTGTTCGCGATTATTTATTGCAAAGAGGAAATGCAAAAGACGTAGATGTTGTTGCTGTTGGTAGCGGAATAGAATTGGCAGAAAAAGTTGCTAAATTATTACCGACCCAACCAAAAGTTCAAGTTTTTAAAACTTACGGAACAGCAATGTTGCGCTATAAAGACATAGAAATCGAGTTTGTTGGAGCCCGAAAAGAATCGTATTCAGAACAAAGTAGAAATCCAGAAGTAGAAGAAGGTACGTTGCAAGACGATCAGAATAGAAGAGACTTTACCATTAATGCATTGGCGTTAAGTTTGAATACAGAAGATTTTGGATTGTTGTTAGATCCATTTCATGGAGTGGCGGACTTAACTTCTAAAACAATAAGAACTCCGTTAGACCCAAACATTACGTATTCTGATGACCCTTTGCGTATGATGCGAGCTATTCGCTTTGCAAGTCAATTGAATTTTACTATTGAACCTAGATCTTTAGAGGCTATTTCTAAAAATTCAGATCGATTGAAAATCATTACCAAAGAACGTATTATTGATGAATTGAATAAAATGATGCTTTCTGAAAAACCCTCGGTTGGTTTTTTATTATTAGAATCTACTCAACTATTGCCTTTAATTTTACCTGAATTAATAGCTTTAAAAGGAGTAGAAGAGGTAGAAGGGCAAAAACACAAAGACAATTTTTATCATACACTAGAAGTGGTTGATAACATTTCTCAAAACACAAATGATGTTTGGTTGCGTTGGGCTGCTTTGTTACACGATATTGGAAAAGCACCAACAAAAAAATTTCATAAAAAAATTGGTTGGACATTTCATGCACATGAATTTGTGGGTTCTAAAATGGTGTTTAAATTGTTTAAACGTTTAAAAATGCCGTTGAATAACAAAATGAAGTTTGTTCAAAAGATGGTATTGCTTAGTTCACGTCCAATTGTGCTAGCAAGTGAAGTTACAGATTCTGCAGTTCGACGGTTAATTTTTGATGCTGGAGACGATATAGAATCGTTAATGACCTTATGCGAAGCAGATATTACAACCAAAAACCCAAACAAGTTTAAAAAGTATCATAAAAACTTTGAGTTAGTTCGTCAAAAAATAAAAGAAGTAGAAGAACGAGATCATGTACGTAATTTTCAGCCACCAATTTCTGGTGAATTGATCATGGAAACTTTTAATTTAGTGCCTTGTAGACAAATTGGTCAGTTAAAAGAAGCTATTAAAGAAGCTATTTTAGAAGGTGAAATTCCAAATGAATATGAAGCTTCCTATCAATTTATGTTAGAAAAAGGAAAAGCTTTGGGTTTAAAAAAAGACTAAATTTGATTTGTTGACTTAAAGTAAGTCTCTAACACTTTCAAAGAAATAATTTTCTCCAATTTTTCATCTAGAAAACGAGCAACCCAATTTTGTGCATTTTTGATAATAATTAATGCTTCATCTTCATGAGTTGCATAATAGTCCATCTTCTCTAACATATCAGAATAATCATCTTTTAAATGAACATAATGTACGTTGGGAATTAATTTCCCTTCCATAAACCAAGTTTCAAATTTTGGTGTTGGCATAAAGCATAATGAATTAGAAGAAAATATCCATTTTAAATTCGTAGCAACATCATGTCCTTCAATAGATAGGATAAATTTGTATTGTAACTGTTTTTCTATAGAAATAAAAGGTTTAGCCCAATCCGGGTTTTCATTGTGTAAAGGGATGTTTCCTATATTACATTGAGGATGGTTGTGAAATTTTCCAACCAAACTTCTTCTGTTTTCTTTGTGAATATAACCACGCCAAACAGCTTCATTTTTCTTTTCAGTAAAAGGAATTGTATCATTCACAAAATAAAAATGCCGTAAAGCATCTAACTTCATGAGTACAGAGTTTCCAGTATGGTCAATGGGCCTGCTTTTTACAATGGTTAAAGAATTTTGATTTTCTTGAATATCGCCAAACTTGAATTTTATTTTTAAATGATTTTTAAAGTACCGTGTATATTGCACCAAATCGTAATAATACATGGTCCCTTTTTTTGGACGTTTAAAATCTTTTATAGCAATTGCATTATCAGCTAATTTTCCTTTATTGTTAGTTATGTAGTAAGAAAGTCGTTCTTGAATTTCAGCTTCGGGGTATTTGCTAGCTTCTTGTAACCAGTAATTGAGTTTTCTTTGGAAAAAGTAGTTGGGAATTAATGATTTAAATATATTATTGATATAAAAAGCAAAGTTTTTCATCAATCTAAATTTTGCATTGTTACCAATTTAAAATATTCTCCTTTTAATTTTAATAAATCGTCGTGTTTCCCTTGTTCTATAATGGTTCCTTTTCTAAGAACAACAATAGTATCCGCTTTTTGAATGGTAGATAAACGATGCGCAATCACTAAAGAGGTTCTGTTTTGCATCATTTTTTCTAAAGCCAATTGTACCAATTGTTCAGACTCTGTGTCTAGTGCAGAAGTAGCTTCGTCTAACACCATTATAGGTGGGTTCTTTAGTACAGCTCTTGCAATACTTAAACGTTGTTTTTGCCCACCCGAAAGCATGTTTCCACTATCTCCAATATTTGAGTTGTATTGCTTAGGTAATTCTTTCACAAACTCATGAGCATTCGCAATTTTTGCCGCTTCAATGATAGCTTCTTCAGTTTTGTTTTCGGTTCCTAATGCAATATTATTTGCAACAGAATCATTAAATAAAATAGAGTCTTGTGTTACAATTCCCATTAATTTTCGCAACGAATCTTTTGTAATGTCTTTAATGTTTACTCCGTCTATATATATTGCTCCTTTATTTACATCATAAAAACGTGTAATTAAATTTGCTAGTGTAGATTTTCCACTTCCAGATTGCCCAACTAGAGCAACAGTTTTCCCTTTCGGAATGGTAAGAGAAAAATCTTTTAAAACATACTCGTCTTGATATTTAAATGAAATGTTATCAAAAACAATTTCAGAATCAAAACTAGTTTTTGTGATGGCTTTTTCTTTATCAACAATTGTATTTTCTGTTTCTAAAACCTCTAACACTCTTCTTGCTGATGCATCCCCTTTCCGGATTCCATAAATAGCATTTGAAATTGATTTAGCGGGAGTTAAAATATTGTATGCCAGTGCCATAAATCCTATAAAGGCTCCACCTGTCATTTCACTATTTTGCCCTAAAACCATATTCCCTCCGTACCAAAGAATTACAACAATAACAGTAATTCCCATAAACTCACTTGTTGGAGAAGCCAAATTCTTTTTATTCATCAAACTATTCATAGTTGTGAATAGCTTGTTGGTAGATTTTTGAAATTTGTTGGTGAATTCTTTTTCAGCTGTAAAACCTTTGATCACTCTTAAACCAGTTAAAGATTCTTCAATTAACGATAAGAAGAAACCATTTTCTTTTTGAACAACATCAGAATCTGCTCTCAATTTTTTTCCAATAAATGCAATTAATAATCCAACTAACGGTAAGAAAATAAAGATGAAAAGTGTCAGCTTAGCACTAATCACAATCATAGCTGTCAAGGTAAAAATGATGGTTAACGGATCTCTAATAATTAATTCTAACACCATTAAAAATGACCATTCTACCTCTTGTACATCAGAAGTCATACGAGCAATCACATCTCCTTTTCTTTTTTCTGTAAAATAGGAAATAGGTAAGGTTACCAGTTTGTCATACAGAGCATTTCTAATATCTTTAATCACTCCATTTCTTAAGAAAGTAATAAAAAATAAGGCTGCATAGTTTGCAATATTCTTTAAAAAGAACAATAGAATCATCGCTGCACAGATATAACCCAAAGCAGCAATTTCACCGTTCTGATTTATTTGAGAAGTTAGAAAATAATTTAACGATTGTTCTAAATATTCTTTGATATCTCCAATACCAGTATAGGTAGGTTTAATATTTACAGGAACTGTCTTTTTAAACAGTACATCAAGCATTGGTATAAAAGCAATAAAACTCAGTGTGCTAAATAATGCATAAAAAATATTACTAATACCATTCAATATCGCATACTTTTTATATGGATAGGCAAATCGTAATATTTTTTTAAAATAATTCATTATAGATTTAGCTCTTTTATGATACGTTGAATCTTAACATCCAATTCATTTTCTGTTTTTACAGCATTTTCAACAGTATCTAATTTAGATTTTACGCTAAAATAGAACTTTATTTTTGGTTCAGTCCCACTTGGTCTTGCAGCTACTTTTGTTCCGTCTTCTGTGTGATAAATCAACACATTAGATTTTGGAATATCCATAACAGTTTCTTCACCAGTGATTAAGTTCTTTTTAATAGAAGATTGATAATCACATAAAAACTTAACTTTAGATCCGTCAATTTCTGTGAATGGGTTTTTACGTAAATCAATCATCATTTGTTTGATTTGATTAGCACCGTCCATCCCTTTTTTTACAATAGAAATTAAGTGCTCTTTGTAAAAATGATTTTTGATGTATAACGTTAGTAAATCTTTATAAAATGAACTTCCGTTTTCTTTTGCATTTGCTGCTATTTCACAAGCTAATAGTGTAGAAGTAACCGCATCTTTATCTCTCACAAAATCGCCTACCATATATCCAAAACTTTCTTCTCCACCACCAATAAAATCTTGATTAGGAAAATCGTTAATCATTTTGGCAATCCACTTAAAACCAGTTAGACCAACTTTCGTTTCAATTCCGTATGAGTCTGCAATTTCATTGACTAAATTGCTAGATACAATGGTAGAACCAATAAATTGATTTCCGTTTAACAACCCTTTTTCTTGCCATTGTTTCATTAAAAAATCGGTCATCAAACTCATGGTTTGGTTTCCGTTTAACAACTTCATATTTCCTTCTAAATCTCTAACAGCAATTCCTAATCTATCTGAATCTGGATCTGTTCCAATTACAATATCCGCATCAATTTTATTGGCTAAATCTGTAGCCATTTTTAAGGCTTCTGGCTCTTCTGGATTTGGTGATTTTACGGTTGGAAAATCCCCATTTGGTTCTGCTTGTTCTTTTACAATATGAACATCTGTAAATCCGGCACGTTTTAAAGCTTCGGGAATTAAGGTGATTGAAGTTCCGTGTAAAGAAGTAAAAACAATTTTTAAATTGGATCTATTTTTTAGATCAAATGTCCCGTTTTGAATAGATGCTTTCCAAAAAGCCTCATCAACTTCTGATCCAATAATTTTAATTAATGCTTCATTTGCATTAAAGTTAATTTCAGAAAAATCTAAGCTGTTTACTTCATTTATAATTCCAGCATCTTGAGGAGGAACAATTTGTCCGCCATCATTCCAGTAAACTTTGTAACCATTATATTCTGGTGGATTATGAGATGCTGTTAATACAATTCCTGCGTCACAGTTTAAGTAATTTACAGCAAAAGATAATTCTGGAGTTGGTCGTAAATCTTCAAATAAATACACCTGAATATTGTTAGCAGACAATACATCTGCAACCAATTTTGAAAACTCCTTACTGTTATGTCTACAGTCAAAAGCAATGGCAACTTTTAAGTTTTTATTTGGGAAAGATTTGTGCAAATAATTACTCAATCCTTGTGTTGCTTTTCCTAAGGTGTATTTGTTAATTCGGTTGGTTCCGGCGCCCATAATTCCGCGCATTCCACCCGTTCCGAATTCCATGTTTTTATAAAATCGATCTGCTAAATCTTCAGAATTAGAGTCGATTAATTGTTGTATTTCAGTTCTTGTTTCTGAATCAAAGGTGTCAGAAAGCCAACCTTTTGCTTGTTCTAAAATCTCTTTCATGTAAAAAATTTC
>JGI20152J14361_10002273_pt1 | contig 11604 bp, 5 predicted proteins | sample COG_02_FD_14361 | JGI IMG/M metagenome (IMG submission 14361)
GCCAGAATTGAACGTTCGGACTTACTGTCGAGGGATGATGTAGCCTCATCAAAAAGTAAAACAGGCGGCCTTTTCAGCAGTGTTCTGGCGATTGCGACACGTTGTTTCTCGCCTCCAGAAAGCTTTAATCCACGCTCACCGACCAAGGTATCGACACCCTCAGGCAGTTGCTCGATGAAGTGTTGCAGATGGGCCATCCGGATGGCGGCATGCACTTCATCATCACTGGCATCGGGTTTGCCGTAACGAATATTGTCGAAAATAGTACTGTTAAACAACACAGTGTCCTGGGGCACAATGCCGATCGCCGCACGCAATGAATGCTGAGTAACGCGGTCAATCGCCTGTCCATCGATGGAGATAGAGCCGTAGGTTGGGTCGTAGAATCGAAAGAGTAGTTTTACGAGGGTCGATTTTCCGGCGCCGCTGGCGCCTACCACCGCGACTTTTTCACCTGGTTTAATTTCGAAGCTAATCCGCTTGAGAATTTCGCGATCTGGCTGGTAGTGAAATGCAACCTGATCAAACTGAATATGGCCCTGGCTAACGAAAAGTTCTGAAGCCTCTGGCACATCCTTTACTTTGCTGCTGAGATCCATAAGTTGAAACATATTTTCAATATTGGCCAGCGAACCTTTTATCTCGCGGTAGACAAAGCCGAGAAAATTAAGCGGCATAAACAACTGCATCATAAAGGCATTAATCAACACAAAGTCACCTATGGTCATACTGCCCTGGGTCACTCGCTGAGCAGCCAACCACATCATCATTGTCATGGCGACGGTGATGATCAGCGCCTGACCGCTGTTAAGAGTTAAAAGCGATAGCCGATTTTTGCGTCGTGCCGACTCCCAATCAGCGAGGGCGTCATCATACAGCTGAGACTCATACCCTTCATTGGTAAAGTATTTAACGGTCTCGTAATTCAGCAGACTGTCGATCGCTCTGGTACTGGCTGCTGAGTCGGCTCGATTGGCCTCGCGCACAAACCGTGTCCGCCAATCAGTTGTAACGATAGAAAAGAGGATATACAGAACAACCGATGTCAGGGTAATGGCGGCAAAGGCGATGCCATAGTTATAAAACAAGAGTCCGATAACCAGACCTATTTCGATTAACGTAGGTGCAATATTAAAGACAAAAAAGCGCATCAAAAAGCTGATACCAGTTGTGCCACGCTCTATATCTCGCGCCAGACCGCCTGTTCTACGATTGAGATGAAAATCAAGGTCAAGACTGTGAACATGAACGAAGACCTTTAGACCCACCCGGCGCATGGCGCGCTCGGTCACGCGGCCAAATACTGTATCGCGAATTTCGCCGAGGATAATCATCGAGAAACGAGCAAACCCATAAGCCAGAACCAAACCCACCGGGACCAAAACCAGTGCCTGGCTGCGACCTTGACCGACCCCCTCCAAACTGAGTGCGTCGACAATATATTTCAGCAGAAAGGGGCCGTAGACACTAGCCGCCTTGGACAGCACCAGACATGCCAAGGCGATAACGATTCGAGATTTATATTCCAGCAGAAAGGGCCAGATTAGCTGAACTATTTTCCAGTTGAGGGTGTTTTCGGAATCAGACTGTTGAATGGTGTGGCGCATAGCGTCTCAATAAAGCCTCGCAGGTAAGCGCTGCTGAGTTGGATTAAAGTTAGTCTGCTGCTGTGAGGAAACTGGCGCTCAAACTAGTTTATCTTTGGCCGCGTTGATCTTGGCGGCGAGATAATCACTGCCGCCGCGATCAGGATGCAATCGCTGCATCAATCTTTTGTGAGCTTTAATAATATCTTCCTTGGAGGCGTCTACCTCGAGTCCGAGTATTTTATACGCCTCTTCAGCCGAGAGTTCCGAAAAATTAGCGGATTGATAATTGTCCTGTTGATGTTGTTCTCCGGCTTGTCCATTGCGCAGCAGGTAGGCCTGGAGCAATACGAAGGACTCACGGTCGTCTGTTTTAAGCGCATCGCTTAATTCGCTTAGCTCAGTGTTGCTCAACTCGGAAAGTCGACGCCCGGCAAATTTACCATCGAGTATTTCGCCATCCATCTGACGCGAGGCAAAGTTGACTTCGACCAGCAGTGACTGGGTGCGAAATTGCGAAGGCGTGGTTTTAAGCCTGCTGAGAATATTGAGAAACGGNAGTGCTCGCAGGCCCAGCGTAAAGAATCCTTTAACCAATGGGACCAGNACTGCAAGGCCGGCGCCCAGCCAATGCATGCGTCCAGTTGCGACCAATGTAACCGAGATACCCAACACTAGCCAGAACGCTGTGCGCCACAAAAATGCGCGGCGCTTATCTTTCGGTAGGCGAGTCACAGTTGTCCACCAATACCAAATTGAGAAGATGATGGCGACGAGTAGAAGTAATCTGATCATAGAGTAATTGACGCTAAAAAATTTGTTTAACAATACCCTTTTGCGGCTTACAGCGCGAGCCGTTTTGGGGCTGATATGGCCGGTAAAAAAGCCCCTGATCTCGAGCAGAACAGAGGCTTGGGGAATGACCTAAACATGTTAGTGCTCGCATGCTGAGCTTGGTTCTAACGGGTCTTCTTGGTTTTAACGAGTCTTTAAGGTTTCGCGCAACTTGTCGGCCATGGCAAGAAGTGCTTTTTCCGTGGTCTCCCAGTCGATGCAGGCATCGGTAACCGACACGCCATATTGCATATCATTTGGGTCACTTGACAGCTTCTGATTGCCAGCATTGATATTGCTCTCCAGCATTACGCCAATAATCGATTTGTTGCCTTCGAGAATTTGATTGGCGACATTGTCCAGGACCAGCGGCTGCAGGTTATGATCTTTGTTGGAATTGGCATGGCTGCAGTCAACCATAATATTTGCCGGAATACCCGCAGCGACCAATTCTTGCTCGCAGATCGAAACGCTTACGGAGTCATAATTCGGTTTGCCATTCCCGCCTCGCAACACGACATGGGCATGGGGATTACCTTTGGTGGTAATAATGGCGACATTGCCGTCAGAGTTAATACCGAGAAAACGGTGGGGACTAGCCACCGACTGCAGAGCATTGATCGCAACAGTCAGGCTGCCGTCTGTTCCATTTTTAAAGCCGATCGACGAAGACAGGCCTGACGCCATTTCGCGGTGGGTTTGCGATTCGGTGGTGCGTGCACCAATCGCCGACCAGGCGATCAGATCCTGCAAATATTGAGGCGAGATAGGATCCAGTGCTTCGGTCGCAGTCGGCAAGCCAATTTCAAGAATATCGTGCAGTAATTGACGCCCAATATGCAGGCCATCAGTAATCTTGAACGAATCATTCATAAACGGATCGTTAATCAGGCCTTTCCAACCGGTGGTGGTGCGCGGTTTTTCAAAATAGACGCGCATTACAATCAACAATGTGTCATCGACTTTCTCTGCCAGCGCCTTGAGGCGTGTCGCATAGTCGTGGGCGGCTTTCAAATCGTGGATGGAGCAGGGGCCAACCACAACGATAATCCGATGATCACGATGCGCAAGAATATTTTCAATATCAGAGCGGCCCTTGGCAATAACGCTGCGAGCTTTATCCGACAGTGGGATCTTGCTCTTTAACTCGGCGGGCGTAATCAGAACCTCTGGTGGTTCAATATTAATGTTTTCTACAGCGTGGGGATCCATGTCCGTTTTCCTAACTAATAACGTTGCTCATAAGGGGAGGGGTATTGTACTTAAATCTTCTGACTTTTGAAGATTAATCGGTCTCCAGCTCAATAAACATAGGGATTTCCGGGAAATAAAGAGCACAGCGAACCACATTTGGCTGCATGCTCCGATAGAGTGCTGCGTAATGTGCCAATTGGGCGCTGTAGGTATTGATCTGGCGTCGGCTAAATTGCTCTGTCGACTCATCACCTGCGGGCCGAGAAAACTTATAATCGATAATCCAGCGTACGCCACCGTCGATAAAGGTTCGGTCGATGACAGAAGTGCCGGTGCGACCAGTTTCAGGGTAATGATAACCGAGGGATTGTTCACACTGAGCCTGTTGGTGTTGCTGCAATATCCAGCGCCCGCAATCATCTCCGAGCATGGTGTTTAGCGCGGTCATCAGCTCGTCCAACTGATCAGGTTGTGCCAATATGCCGAGCTCTTTTAGCTGGGTGCGCCATGCGGTAGGCAGTTCACTCAATCGAGCTTGCGGCCAGCGCTCAAGTCCTTCAGTGGCGATCTGCTTTAGCGTTCGATGAAGCACAGTTCCCATCGAACGGGCGTAGGTCGAGCGCGCCGAATTGTCGCTGTCGACCTTTTCTAGCAGTGTCTCGGTATTGCCTAAACGCCAGTTGTTGCGCGGTGATTGAGGTGGGTTGTAGTCTGCAGCGAGACGACGAATATGACGCAAGCCAGATTGTAGGTGCGACTGTGTTTTTGACGGATTGCTTGACGAGCTATTTAACGGAGTATTTGATTGAGTCTGGTTCGGTACCTGTTCATTACTATCTATCACCGAGTAAACACCCTGCTGCAGACCTCTATCGATGGTTTTCCATATCGGCGTAAGCATGGTATTTGAGCCCACAGCTTGCCAGCCTTTGTCTTTGTCGGGCTTTACGGCTGCACAGAGATAGAGCTTTTTCACTGCCCGTGTAGCGGCGACATACAGCACTCTGGTGCGCTCGAGCCCAGTTCGCAAGCTGTCTTCGTACTTGAGATAGCGGTACACACTGTCGTCTTCTTCGTCATGGGCACCCAGTGGCGCCATAATCAGCGTCGATTCGCTACACGCGTCAATATGTTGCTGCCAGCGCAATAGAGGTTTTTTATCCGACCCGGATCCACGGCTCAGGCCTGGCAGGATGACATGGTCAAACTCCAGGCCTTTGGCCTTGTGTATAGTCATAATCTGAATAGGAGAGCGGGACTGAGATGCGTCGTCGGTGGCTGGACTGTTAGGAGAAGGTGCTGCATAGAGCTTGTCGACGGCTAACTGAAAGCTGTTCCAATCCGTCAGAGTGGCACCAGCCTGCCAGTTTTCCAACAAATCGAGATAGCTCCGCGTATCACTGAGGTCACCACTGCCCACTAACGTCGCCGGGCCGCCAAGATCAATCCATAACTGTTCCACGGCAGCGCGCAACCCGAGGCGACCGCGATTTTGCCAGGCACTGGCCAATAGCGGGCCAACTCGTTGCAAGATAGTCTGGCCTTCGTCACTTAGCTGTTGTTCAGACTGTTGCATAAAGTCGGTCAACTGTTCCAATACTGCAGCAGACTGGATTTTGGCTATCTTTCCCATAGTTGATTACGGTTAATAAATCAGCAAGATTTAGACCACAAAAGGGTGCCCGCAAAACCGCCAGCCAGGCGATTTTGTCGGCCGGTGATAGAAGGGCACGGGTGATCGACAATAGGTCAATCACCGGCATTCTGCTAGCCAATGGAGTGATATCAATCGCCTGCCAGTCCAGATCAGCTTCACGCAGGGCCGGGACGATAGATCTAAGATGGCCTCGGCCACGGACCAGGATAGCGGTCGACTCAGACGGATGCGTAGCCTTCAATTGTCGGCACAAATCGGCAATATAGGTTGCCTCAGCAGCCTCGTGATCTTCGCCCGCAAAACCCTTAAAACTGACGGCCTGACCCTCTCCGGCAGGCTTGATTGCGGTGGAGGGGGAATAGGGGATCGCTCCGCGACTGATATTCGCGACACTCGGGAAGGCTTGTGAAAAGGCTGTGTTAACCCAATCAATAACGCCTTGCTGTGAACGGAAGTTGGAGTTCAGGGTTAGCGGAGTGCACTGAATCGGACCCACCGGGTGCCGCTGGGCGTTGAGAAACAGACCCACATTGGCATTACGAAAACCATATAGCGACTGCATTGCATCACCAACCAGAAACAGCGTGCGACCATCATTCGGTTGCCACCCTGCAATTAACTGCTCGAGCAGTTTGATCTGTGCCGCCGAAGTGTCCTGAAATTCATCGACGAGGATATGTCGCAATTGGTAATCCAGGCGCAGGGTGATATCCGATATTGCCCCATCGTCAACGGCAGGTTCCAGAGCGTTGAGAGCTGCCAGCGTAATCGCCGGATAATCACATTGTCCCTGCTGTTGGAATATCACATCCAGTTGTGCCGCCAACAATGGCAGCAGAAACCCAAGAGCATTCAGCACTGCCTGCTGGTTATGATCGATCTCAGCGTCAGGAAGGTGCATCACATTTCGGATCAGCTCATTGATCTCAGGGCGCTCCCGGCACCAATCGAGGAGCGTGCTCATACGCGCCTTGGTTGCCTTGTCCTCTTTCGGAAAACCCTCCTTCACAGTAATGATTTTGCGTGGCGTTAAATCTCCGGTTACCAACAGGCCAAGAATGAGCTTCCAGGTGGAAACTGCCTCGAAACTCGTATCGGGCAGGCTATTGATACCAACCAGCTGACCGAGGGCACTATTTTTTCCCGCCGGGATATGCTGTGCTGCATAGTCCACCAGCTCGACCAATTCCCCAGCGATGGGCATCAGCGCATCTTCTAATTGGCACATGTTTTCACCCACCACCTGTGCGATTACCTGCTGGAAATAATCGCGATTCTCGGCCGCGTTATAGATCAGGGGCAGCCATTGTTCGCGTTTGCCGAGAAGCTCGGAGAGCAGTGTTTCACAACGGTCCAGATTGTTGCCGGTATGACTCAACAGCACCGCTAGCTGCTGAGCCGCCTCAGAGGATTCTTCCAGGCGCTCCAGCAGGGCACGGGCGGCAGCCTGATAATGTATCTGTGGCTGTTCGCTGGGCTCGGCTATTGGTCCAAATTGGGTTTCGAGGGCAAACTGGCTGGCAATATAGCGACAAAATCCATCGATGGTCTGAATTCGCAGACGGCCGGGCATATCCAGTAAATTCCAGCCGAGCTGATTATTTCGCGCCACGGCGGCGCTAGCGAGATCCCAGGTTTGTCCGTCATACTCATTATCCGGACGCGTATGAAACGCTGCCTGCCGCAGCGCGCTGTGAATGCGACTGGCCATCTCACCGGCCGCTTTACGGGTGAAGGTAATACTGAGAATCTCTTCCGGTTGCTGCACGGTACACAGTAGCCGCAGGACCCGTTGAGTAATAAGCCCGGTTTTACCGGAGCCAGCTGGAGCCGAGACAATAAAGCTCTGTTCGGGCTCCAGCGCCTGAAGCCGCTGTTGCATATCAGCAATATTATTCATCGATCTTTCCACTCATGGGTGGATTTTCGTGCTCACGGCTGCTGGCTGCGCGATCCTTGCTCAAAGCCTGGAGCTGACTGCTGATCTCGGATTGTTCGTTCCACCGATTAAGTGGCAGCAGATAGTCCTGATACATAAAACTGGTGCTGTCATGAACCTCGACCGCGGCGTAACCCGAGACAAATTCTGCGGCCAGACTGCCGAGAACAGATTCCCAGTCGGCAATCTGCTGCTGCCACTCAGCGAGCCTTTCGTCGTCTGAAGCGGTGGCTGTCTTTTCGCTGGCTAAAAACTTGCTATCAGTACTGCCAATCAATTTGATGTCGCCACCTTTAATCTGAGCAAAGGCACAGCCGTTGGCCTGAGGGCTGCGAGCCAGCACGTAGAGGGGCAGCTGCGGGTCTTTGGGTCGTGCTCCAGTCCAGTTAGTCTCTTTTACCGCGCCGGATTTGTAATCGATGATCAGCATTTTATCGCCAATTTTATCAACCCGATCGAGGCGTAGAGAGATCTGCAGATCACCAAAGAAAATACTGTGTTGGCTTTCAAGTTCAGCCACTTCAAAAGGTGGTCGCAGCTTTTCTTCCTCGAGCCATTGATGGAGCAACTTTTCCAGCCGTTGCTGCTCCAGGCTGCGAAAACGATCACCTCTTAATATTGGGTGATGCGGCGCCCATTCCACTAGTGTTTCGGCAATGGTTGTTGAAACCTGATGCTGTAACTCGGTTACAGTTAAGCTCTGCAATCTGGTTGAGCTATGCCACTGGCTCCAGAGACGGAACAGAATGTCATGGAGCAGGGAACCGCGATCCAGGCCAGACAGTCCCTGGGTGGGTTCGGCCAGAGGCTCGACTTTGAGACGATGCGTCGCAAAAGCATTAAAGGGGCAATTGGATTGGTTTTTAAGTAGGGCGCTGCCGCCGCGGATCACTTCCAGTTGCGGGTTGTAGGGCCGCGCCTGATCTTCGATTAATTGGCACTGATAAGGCTGGTAGAGCCATGCTGGATGGGGCGGCGGCATCTCTGTCAGGACGTCGTGGCTGATCGGTATATCGGTGATCAGAGGGCTTGGGTCGAGGTGTTCCTCGCCCTGCATTAAGGGATAGCTGAGAATCAATTTATCGCTATTGTATTTGTATGCTTGAAGTAATTTGCTGGCGATCTCAAGTTCGCGCTCAGGCTGACTGTGAGGCATGCTGTGACGACGCTGAAAGTCTGCCGGCAGCAGTTGGTTGATTACTACCGAGGCGGGAAAATTCTGACTGTGCATATCGACAATCCANAGCTGATCAAAGCGCAGTCCCGAGCCCTCAAGCAACCCTAAAATCTGCAGCGGTGCATCGGCAGTTTGTGGGTGAAAGACTGCGTCCTGGGCCAGCTCCGAGAGATGTTTCAGGGCAGTGCTTAAACCCACTTCAATCCCCAGATTATCGAGTCCACAGAACTGTTCCAGCAGTCGGCTCCAGTGCTGTCTCTGCTGGTATTCGAGACTGTTGAGTGTGCGCTTGCCCGGCCAGCCCATAGCATTCAGATACTGATTAAAGAAATCCGCCCAGGCGCTAAAAGGCTGTTGGCTGCCAATCTGACGGCGTTCATAATCGCGCAAAACTGTCGACGCAATCGCCAGCGACTCGGATTCAGCCTCTTCTGCGGTGACCAGCGCGCTGATAAACTGACTCAGAGTGAATTCAAAGCGATTGCGCTTTCGCAGTCGCAATTCACCGTCGGCACGAAAGCCTAATGATTGCTGATCAAATAGTGCGTACGGCGAGTGCAGCAGGTGCAGCCAATCTGCCAGTGGATGCCTGCCTTTTAGTAGAGCAATCATTAACAGCGCTGTGCTGACCATCGGTGTATCACGCAACGCGACCCCCGCAGATATATTGGCTGTTATCTCAATGGACTCGGCTGTCAATGCTTCGTTGATCACCCGTGTAACCGGCTGCAGCACGCTACTCAGTTCTGGCACAATAATGCCGATACGTTGTGCGGGGTTGTTTTTAAGCTCTCGTGCGGCCCAGGTTGCGGCCAGGCGGATCTGTTGTTGGTGGTCCTTAGCCTCAACCCGCATAACGGTAGTGTTGCGGGGCGCCGAATCCAGTGTGGTCAGGTTTGTGGTCGCACGCCCAATCACACTCGCCTGCAACGGCGGAAGGGTCTGGAAACCATACAGGACCAGTTCATTTTCGACGGGCAACGCGCCGCAGTCAAAAGCCTTGCCAACACGTTGCCAGCTACGTTGGGGTGTCATCAGTTTGTCGCGGCGCAGAAGATCATCAAAGCGATTGCACCAGCGCTTGAAGTATTGCATCGATGGGTTATCGCCAAAATCACCGGTCGCCGCGGGAACCTGCTCCACAGAGAGATTCCAGTTTTCAAGTATTGTCAGGGTATCAGCGGCGAGCTTGGCAAGGCTACTGCGCTGCTCACCACCGTCGTCGGCGATCGCTCGCTCCCAGTAATAGCGACTCTGTTGACCGCCAACCAGAGCCAGACCAGTTACCAATTCATGGTTCTGGTCCTGCAGTTCATCCCAGCAGGCTTTGAGCCAGTGGTCGACGGAGTAGACCCGAGGCTGCAGCCAGGCGGAGCAGGTGCTGTCAGAGCCAGCCATCTCGTGGCCCCAAGCCTGAATTATTTTGGCTGCCAGACGCTGGTTAGGCGTCAGGATCAGGCAATTGCGCTCAATCGCAGAACGGAACAGGCTGATATCAATAAGCGGTGGCAGCATGGGTACCTGGCCAGGAAAGTTATTTAGAAAACGCCGTTTTTAACCGCGGCAGATAAGCGCACCTATAATCGCAAAACAGCGGTGTAAATGACAGAGGACTGGTACAATAGTCCCATGCAATTTTCCCTCGATCTTATTTCATTACTTTTTGCGCTGGCCGGTTTCATTGTCGGCGCGGCGGTCTGCCATTTCATTCTGCGCACAAGGTCTGCCAGCCTGCGAAGTGAACTCGACCAGACCCAGCAACGTTTACATCAATTGAGCACAGATCACGACCAACTTGAAGCTGTACGCCGAGAGCTACTGGCCAGCAATAGCGCCCTCGAACAAAAACTGACGAGCCAGCAGAGTCACTATCAGGAACAGATAGCATTACTCGGCGAGGCCAAACAGGGTTTGACTAAAGAATTTGAAAATCTTGCCAATCGAATATTCGATGAAAAACAGAGCAAGTTTTCACTGCAGAGCAAAGAGGCGCTTGAGGTGACGCTCAGTCCGTTGCGTCGGGATATTGGTGATTTTCGCAAGCAAGTCGAGTCTGCCTATGATAAGGAAAACGCGGAGCGCAACAAGCTGGTAGGGCAGATCAGCGANCTGCAAAAGCAGACTCTTCAAGTCGGAGCGGACGCTGTCTCGCTGGCTAATGCTTTGCGAGGCGATAATAAGGCGCAGGGCAATTGGGGTGAATTTATACTCGAGAAGTTGCTTGAAGATTCTGGCCTTAGCAATGGTCGTGAGTACAGCACTCAGGTGGCTAAAAAAGATGAATCAGGTAAGCGTCGCAATCCAGATGTGATTATCCATCTGCCCGAAGGGCGCGACATTGTAATCGATGCCAAAGTCAGTCTGGTCGATTATGAACGCTATTTTCACGCTGAGAATGAGGATGAAAAGCAGCAATGTCTGCGCCAACATCTGAATTCTCTCCGTAGCCATATTAAAGGGCTTAGCAGCAAGGATTACGAAAATCTTGATGGCGTTAACAGTCTCGATTTTGTGCTTATTTTTGTCCCCGTAGAATCTGCGTTTATGCTGGCACTCGATCAGGACCCTGAAATGATGCGCGATGCCTATGACCGCGGCATTATTCTGGTTAGCCCAAGCACACTGATGGTGACGTTGCGAACGATTAAAAACCTCTGGCGCTATGCTGATCAAAACCGCAATGCTCAGCTGATTGCTGACAAAGCCGGCGGTCTCTATGACCAGTTTGTGCTTTATATAGAGTCTCTCGATGAAGTTGGCAAGCATATTGAGAAGAGTCAGGAAGCCTGGGAGACCGCCCATAAACGTCTCTCCAGCGGTCGTGGTAATTTGATAAGACGTACCGAAGAGCTTAAAAAACTCGGCGCCAAGGCAAAAAAGAGTTTACCGGACGGTAGCCTTGAGACCGACGGCACGCTTCAACTCGGCACGANTGATGAGTCTGCCGATGACGAGCGCTAACTTAACCATCTCGCACTACAGCACACACACAACACGACAAAGGCTCATCATGACCCAATTCGTTTTATCAGCAGCGTTTGTATTGTTGGCCGCTCTGTCAGGCTACGCAATCTATCTTGGCCTGAAGTTACGCCGCCAGCGACAACAGCGTGAAACCAGTGAGCGCGAGTTGGCCGAGCACCTTTATGGGAAAGAACGTGAAGCGCGGCAGTCAGTACAAATAATTGCCCGCGCCTTAGTGCAAAAGGATCTCAGC
>JGI20152J14361_10002279_pt1 | contig 11588 bp, 8 predicted proteins | sample COG_02_FD_14361 | JGI IMG/M metagenome (IMG submission 14361)
TTATGATTTCAACAGCGTGCAGTTTTCATTCTATAGTGCTCTGCGTGAACTGGGTGTCAATGTTGACTTTATTTCAATCGATGCAGATTTCTCACCCTATAAAATAATTGTGGCCCCAAGTTTGCCAATAATTGATGCTGCCTTTGTTAAAAAATGTAAAGAGAGTAGCGCACAGTTTATTTTTGGCCCACGCAGCGGATCAAAAACTTCAGAGTTTGGTTATCCCCAGAGTTTACCTCCAGGACTACTCCAAAGCTTGCTACCCGTGCGTGTACTCTCAGTTGAGACCCTGCGCTCTGGCTGCACTGAATCATTGAGCTGGAATGGTCAAACCTACGAAAGTTGTCGTTGGCGAGAGCAGCTAGATGCTGGTGATACCGAGGTTATAGCGCAATATCATAATGGTGAACCCGCTATAGTGAGAAATGGAAATATTACCTACCTAGGGACGCTCACTAACAGTGCATTTTTAGTCGACTTTTTACAACAACAGTGCCAAGAAGGCAAAATTGAAACCTACCGATTTGAAGACGACATTCGCGTATCTCAACGTGGTAATCTCTATTTGCATTTAACTACTCAGATCAGTCATATGAGCTTCCCTTAACAGCAGATACTATTCTGCTGCTGGGTGAAAAAAACCTTGAACCACTTGAAATAGCAGTCTGGCAGGCGCCAGACAAAATTTCTCTACTGAAATAACAAACAGGAGCTACTCTTGAGCGAACAGACCATTCAATTAGCCGTATTTTGCGCAGTTCTTAGCGCTATCGCCATCATTACCTATTTTAAATGTAGGGGTGAAAATAGACAGTCTGCAGACTCAAATAAAGAATACTTTTTGGCTGGTGGCGGCCTAACCTGGGTCTTCGTTGCCGGATCCATAACACTCACTAATCTCAGTACCGATCAATTGGTCGGCATGAATGGCAATCAAATGCTGTTGTTGGCCCTGTGGGAGTTGTCCGGTTTTGTCGGGTTGATGATTCTCGCTAAAGTATTTCTACCTGTGTATTACCGTAACAACTGCACCACAACCACAGAACTTCTGGAGCGTCGCTATAACAGTAAGCATGTGCGTGCCCTAGTCTCTTCAATGTTTTTGTTCATCAATGTCTTCGTGTTTCAGCCTGCTGTGATTTACACAGGCGCTCTCTTCATGATCTCCATGACGGGAATAGAAGCTGACTTACTTACTATTGCCATTGCTTTTGCGGTTCTTGGAGCAGCCTACGCGATCCTAGGTGGTCTGCGAGCAGTCGCCGTTTCAGACACCTATGGTGGTATTTTAGTCCTCGCCATGGGTCTACTGATTGTGGTTCTCTCCCTGATGGCTATTGATTTTGACTTTAGTGGCATCCCTGCCGAGAGACTCACCCTCATTGGCGACAATGCTTCACCTATACCCTGGCCTACATTGTTAACAGGCATGTTTTTAATTCAAATTTTTTACTGGAGCACGAACCAGACTATCACCCAGCGAGCCATGGCTGCACCAACGGTAAAGGAAGCTCAAAAAGGAGTCTATGCCGCAGCCTTTATTCGTGTGGTGTTTATTCCCTCTATGGTTGTTATTCCCGGCATAGTAGCCTTTAAACTTTATGGTGACATTGGTGATCAAGCCTATGGCCGTATTGTCGGGGATCTACTACCCGGGTGGTTATCGGGTATCTTTGCCGCGGCCATAGCTGCAGCGGTACTTAGCTCCTTTAATAGCATGGTTAACTCCTCTGCTGCGATGTATGTGTGTGATCTACACGAGGCTTACATCAATGATAAACCCAACCTACGCCTGCTTAGCGGAGTCGCTACAGCTATCTTTGTGATTATTGCCGTATCTATGGTCCCTATTTATGCTCAATCTGACAGTATTATTAATTTACTACAGGAACTATGGGGCTTAATCAGCATGCCGATACTAGCCTGCTTTGCGGTCGGCCTGTTGTTTCGCAATGTTGACTATCGCGCTGCTATTGCAGCGGTCATTATAGGTGTCCTTATGTACGCTGGTTTCATTTGGTTATGGATGCCTCTTCACTACATACACATGATGTTCTTTACATTCTTTACCTGTGTAGCCATGGCCCTGCTTATCAACCGATTTGGACTAGGCAAGAAAGCAGAATTTACTGGCCTACAGAAAGAACAATTGCAACGAGCAGTCTAATAAATATACTTAGGCAATTGATGATTCACACCAGTTCAACTGCGGATTTAAAACGGAAACTAGACAATATGACTGATACCTACACACCTCCCAAAGTCTGGAAATGGGATAAAGAAAGCGGCGGCCGGTTTGCTGCCATCAATCGCCCTATCGCTGGCGCGACTCATGAGAAAGATCTGCCGATAGGCGAACATCCACTGCAGCTTTATTCTCTTGGCACNCCCAATGGCGTGAAGGTCACCGTATTGCTCGAAGAGNTACTGGAGCTGGAGAGTTGCTGAGGCTGAGTACGATGCTTGGCTTATTAACATTTCAGAAGGAACTCAGTTTAGTGACGGTTTTGTGAATATCAATCCAAATTCAAAAATCCCAGCACTGGCAGATCATAGTGGTGATAATCCTACTCGAGTATTTGAATCTGGTGCCATCTTGCTTTATCTCGCAGAAAAGTTTGATCGCTTTGTACCTGCTGTCGGCTCGCCATTGCGAGCAGAGTGTCTCTCCTGGCTATTTTGGAATATTGGCAGTGTCCCGTTTCTCGGAGGCGGTTTTGGTCATTTTTATGCATATGCCCCGGAGAAGTATGAATACCCTATTAATCGCTATGCTATGGAAGTAAAGCGTCAGCTCGATGTCCTAGATCAACGACTTGCAGACAATCAATATCTTTGTGGTGATGAATACACCATTGCCGACATGGCAAACGTCGCTTGGTATGGCGCTCTGGTGTCTGGGGTTCTCTATGAGGCCGGTGAGTTTCTTGACGTGTCTGGGTATACCAATGTTGTTCGCTGGGCCCAACAAATACAGCAGCGCCCAGCAGTAAAGCGAGGCCAGCGGGTTAATCGTGCATGGGGAGATGAGAGTAAGCAGCTTCCAGAAAGACACAGTGCCAGTGATTTTGACGCTAAAGCCGAAAAGTAATAGGGACTCTCTAGTACCACGAGCAATATTGACGAACTATTCCTTCACAACACAGATAACATTAAGAGGTGCGATGTAAGTGGAAAATGAGCATGCTGGCTGGCTGCATTATCGGCAGCTGCACGCCAGCACTCTTAAGTACATCTCCACTCATCGCTGATCCATTGATGACATCCAATATAGATTTTGAATAACTCTTAGGTTCAGCAGGCCACACAACATTCACCAAGTAGAGGCTGTTACTGTCTAACCCCGCAAACTGCAGTCGCCCTCCAACACTACTTGAAAGACTATTTAATTGGACGTATGAAAACAATGCTTCATTTCCATCCTGAGCAACGATACCAAAAGCACTTTCCTCACAATGAGTATCCAGGCGCACAAGGTTTCCGCTATGGATTAATGAGCGATATTTTTTATGAAGAGCCACTCCGGCTTTTAGTACCTGAATCTCACTGAGACCCGTTTCAAGAAGATTTGCTTCGATCCCCATATGACCAAACACAGCCACACCAACTCGCATCTCCATACTCAAAGCTCTACCCGTGATGTGGCAAACATCGGGGCCCACATGAGCCCCCATTATTTCCGCGGGGAAAAACATCGAGAATCCCTTCTGAATACCCACCCGATCAAGAGCATCATTACTGTCAGAGGTCCAGATACGATCGGTAAATTCAAGAATGCCAAAGTCAGCACGACCACCCCCAGATGAACAACTTTCAATTTCAACTTCAGGATGGGCGCTACGAATACGCGCTAGTAACTTATATAGGCTGTGGGTCTGCTGATGGCCAACAGCGCGTCCATTTTGATCACCAGGTTGATGTATTGCTCGATTCATATCCCATTTCAAATAGCTAATTGGATACTCGTTAAGTAAGGCATCAAGTCTCTCAAAAAGGTAGTCTTGCACCTCTACTCTCGTTAAATCTAGGACTAACTGATTTCTTGCCAATAATAAGGGAGCCGGTTGGGTATTGAGTACCCAGTCAGGGTGAGCGCGATAAAGATCGCTGTCTGGATTAACCATTTCTGGTTCGATCCACAAGCCAAACTCCATGTCATTTTTGTGCACATGATTTATCAAAGGAGCTAAGCCCGCAGGAAAGATAGCCTTATCCACAGTCCAATCGCCTAAACCTGCGTTATCTGATTTACGATTTTTAAACCATCCATCATCCAGCACAAAACGTTCAACGCCAACCTCTCTTGCATGATCTGCCAAGGTGCATAGACGCTTAAGGGAGAGGTCAAAATAAACTGCCTCCCAAGTATTGAAATGCACAGGCCTTATTTTATTAGTAATCCTTCTATCCGTTAGCTTGGCTCTAACATAACGATGAAAGGCCCCTGACAGCGCAGATAGCCCCTTATCTGTGCTTGCACCAAAAAGTACAGGCGACTTGTAGGCCTGACCAGGCTCCAAAAGCATTTCACCGGGCAAAAACAATTCGCCCAACTGAGCATATGCCTGGCCAGTAAATTGCTNTTCAACACGAACATGATGGTTACCACTCCACCCTAAATGCAATCCATAGACGGAACCTGAACTTTCATTAGTTTGTTCGGGATGGACAATAACCCCGGGAAAGGAGTCATGGGAGGTACGCCCAGAACGATTTTCTCTTACGTAGGCACCCATATATCTGTCAATAGACTCCAGCTGAAATTCATTACCCCAACGACCGGAGAAACTAAGAATTTTGCTGTAATGNTTGGGAATTGGTACACAGGGTGCATCACAACGATCCAACCACAAAGACGACTCGCCTATGTTCACTATTTCTGTGGTAGCGGCCAAAACATCAGTCTTATGATCAAGAGCTAGACAGTGGATTAGTTGTGTTTGAGTGCCCTGACAGATTGAAACAATAGTCAGTTTATTGTCAATCAAACTAACTGATTCAATTCGAGTGTAAACAGCCCACTGAAGGCCATCACGATGCAGTTGAACTCCAGGGCTACCGCTAAAACCTGCTGCACTTTGAGGAGAGAGTCCAATGGGAGTCTCTTGTGGTAGGCTGGCTTGTAACTCTTGAGATGTTGCAAGAAGCGCCAACATATCAGGGCTTGTCGTATTAGCAAGTCTAGAACCCCAATACAGAATTACTGGTGCATAACCACGACAATCTACGACCAAACTACAATTGTTGCTGGAAAGAGAATAGAACGATTTGATTTTGTTAGTCATAGACTGATCTTCGCAATTTTAATCTAACCCTGGAAATACCATTCAATTAACTCGCGGGAGTCGACACTAGCTTGAACACTCCATAATGCCACCATACCGCTATATTTACTGTTACTAAACCACCCACCAGCGGCAAGAATAATTGGCTTAAGCCCCCAACTATACCTACAGGTGAAAAAAGTAAATATAACCCTATCACACAGGAAATAAGCGTGGTGGCACAAGGTACTCGCAAGCGCCATGGTTGCATATCAACTTTCTCGATATTTTGGTATGTCCATGGCGTCGACACAGGGAAGAAATATCCTATCACTAGCATTATCAAAACTTCAGTAACAAACAGAATGCCATAGAGGTGAATAAAATGAACTGTGACCACATCGTCTAAAACGAACTTAAGTATACCGTAGGCAATCACATGAAAACCAATAACCACCTTGGCCCCCAGAGCCGGCACGTGATTAGTAAACAGGCCAACTATAACAATAGTGATTACAGGAATATTATAGAAACCTGTGAAAATACGAATAATCTGCCATAACCCATCTGGGGCAAACTGTAACAAGGGCGCGACCACGAATGAAAACAGAGCAATCACAATAGAGGCCGTTTTTGCAACCTTAAGAACATGCTGATCGGACACATCTGTATGGCCTCGAGACTTTTTCCAAGGTTCATAGACATCTAAACAAAATAGTGTTGCCGCACTGTTCAGAAGTGAGTTAAAAGAGCTAAATACAGCACCAAGTAAGACGGCCAAAAAGAACCCTGACGCATAATTAGGTAGAACATCTCTAATGAGTTGAGGATAGGCCAAATCAATCGAAGTCAAACCACTTGCACTATCTGGGCCTCCATAAAGATGAAAGGCGATTACACCAGGAACCATCATCATAAATGGCACCAATACTTTAAAGAATCCTGAGAACAAAACGCCCTTCTGCCCCTCCGCAAGGTTCTTGGCTCCCAAAGTACGCTGTATTACATATTGATTGGTGCACCAGTAAAATAAATTAGCAAAGATCATTCCAGTAAATAGGGTGGCAAAGGGTGTTGGATCACCTGATGAGCCGATAGCGTTGAGCTTTTCAGTATTTGTTGTGGCGATGATTTTCAAACCTGTGACTGCACTACCCTCTCCTAGCAATGACAGCCCAAGGATCGGAACCGCTATACCAATCAGCAATAAACCTAGGCCATTTAATGTATCTGACACAGCAACGGCTTTTAAGCCGCCAAAAATAGCGTAGACTCCACCCACACTGCCAATCACTACGATGGTTAAAGCGACGGACTTACTGTATGAGATATCAAACATAGCCGGTATATCGAACAACTGCAGCACCGCAATGGAACCTGAGTACAAAACCGATGGAATAGTCACCAGCCCGTAACCAAGCATAAATAAAACGACGGTTAATCGCCTTACGTTATCATCGAACCGATTGTTTAAAAACTCAGGTAAAGTGGAAAAGGCTCCCGCGAGATAGCGAGGTAGAAAAACAAACGCCATGGCTATCGTCGCCACTGCAGCGGTGACTTCCCAAGCCATGCTACTTAGATTGAAACCATAGGCTGAACCATTCAGGCCAATCAATTGTTCTGCGGATAAGTTCGTGAGAAGCAATGAGCCAGCGATAAAAACAGCGCTAAGACCTCGACCCGCTAAGAAGTAACCATCTCGACTATTAGATTCATCTTTAGACTGTCGATACGAAATAAAGGCCACAAGCGCCATAAAAAAAGCACAGCTAACCAATGTTAATGTCATGTCTTGATTGGTCATACCTAGTGCCCATGTGTCCTTGCTAAATTGTAACTGGCGAAGTTGATCTAAAGGTTAGTAGAAGCACCGCAAAAGAGTATCCATTTAGTCGTCTTTAAAAATCTTAATTTGGCGCACACCATCTTTATTGATAGATGCTCTGTACATTCCTAGTGAGTTAAATGAAAACGCAATATTAGCATCCTTATCTACTCCAATAACGCCACCAGATCCGTTCATTTTAACCAGTTTTCCTTGAACAACTTCGTCTTGTGCCTGTTGCAAACTAACACCTTTGTACTCCATTCGCGCACATACATCATGGGCCACAGCAGCTCGAATAAAATACTCTCCATGGCCAGTGGCAGAAATGCCACAGGAATTATTGTCTGCATAGGTGCCAGCTCCAATTACTGGTACATCTCCTACCCGACCAAACCGTTTGTTGGTCATTCCACCTGTGGAGGTTCCGGCGGCAATGTCACCATTTTTGTCGATGGCCACAGCACCCACAGTGCCTAGTTTCTTTTCGTCAAACCGATATGCAGCAAGCAATGCATTAGGCGGAGTCTTTGATAGAGAGACGCCTTTTTCTTTGGCGAGAATCTCTTCAAGCTGAAGACGTCGCCGTTCAGTTTTAAAGTACTGATTTGAGACCAAACCAATGCCCTGTTGTTGAGCAAACATCTCGGCGCCTTCTCCAACCAACATGACGTGAGGAGAATGCTCTAATACTGCTAAGGCAAGAGTTATAGGGTTTTTAACCCGAGACACGGCAGCAACAGCCCCCGCATTCAGGTCGCCCCCCTGCATTATCGAGGCATCCAACTCAATATTTCCGTCGTGATTAAATACAGCACCATGACCTGCATTAAAAAGAGGAGAATCTTCAAGTATTGAAATTGTTGCAATTACCGCTTCCGTACTAGACCCATCATTCTTTAAGATTTGATATCCTGACTCAATGGCATTCGCTAGTACCTCGCGATACCTACTTTCCATTTCATCGCTCATGAGTTCGCGCTGAATAGTGCCAGCGCCCCCATGGATCACAATGGCTATTGGGCTCTCTTGACTCTCGGTCGCTGACACAGATAAATATAAAGATGACAGGGCTAGCACCAAACATGCTAGCGAAGGTACCAGTACTGTTTTTAATGAAAGATTTATATCTGTACCCCTAATAGTAAGGTTTACACTCCCTACAATGTTCCTGGTTTAAGTGACTCAAGATGAGATTCAATATCACTTGCTGTCGTTCTTGTCGCATTGTCTGCAACTACACCATTTATTAAAGCATCGCCCTCTAAACCAAATAGATACCTCAAAATTAGCAATCCATCGGTAAGCGCATCGACTTGTCCATTACCATCCACATCAATGAAACTTCCAAGAAGCTCGATGCGTGATGCAATATCAGTCGACTCGGTATAACTCGCATCTGATGCTACAGTTCCATTAACCAGAGAATCACCATCTAAACCGAACATATCGCGAAGAAATAATAACCCATCGGTTAGAGCATCATATTGACCATTCCCATCTATATCTAAAGATCCTGCAGGTGGCGTTCCTGCCAGAAATTCATCTAAGGCCATTACTCCGTCATTATCCTGATCGCTCGCAGCATCTGAAGGATCGTTTGGATTAAGACCATATGCAGATTCCCATGCATCAGGCATACCATCACCGTCTGAATCTTGGGCGTAACGCCCATCAAGAGGATAGAGATCAATGGCGTCATTGACGCCATCTCCATCGTCATCATCATCAGCTGACATACCTAAATCAATACATGCTGTGTCGCAGTCATTTGGGATTCCATCTGAGTCAGTATCAGTTAAACCTGCAAGATCAATTAAAGGGAAGGCATCAGAGATATCAGCCACACCATCACCATCGTCATCCTCATCTGCATTGTTACCAATACCGTCACTGTCAGTATCTATAGTCTCAGTTGCATCCAACGGGAGTTCATCAGAGGTGTCCTCAACTCCGTCTCCATCATCATCAGGGTCAGCATTGTTACCAATACCATCACCGTCTGTATCAAGACTTTCAGAGGCATTCAGAGGGAAAGAATCCGCGCTGTCCAAAACGCCATCTCCATCATCATCAGTGTCAGTATTATTACCAACACCATCACCATCAGTATCTACGCTCTCAGCTGCGTCCAATGGAAATGCATCAGAACTGTCCTCTATCTCATCACCATCATCATCGCTATCAGCATTGTTACCAATACCATCCAGATCAGTGTCCAATTGTTCGCTAGCATCTAAGGGAAAAGCATCCAAAGTATCGATAACACCATCATTGTCATCATCATCATCCAGATAATCGACTAAGCCATCATTGTCAGTATCTATATCTTCAGCGGTGATGAATATGCTCCTGTACCCCTTCCCAACATTGCCATCACTGTCCACTACGGTATACCTTTGCTCATAGTCATGCTCTATACGTGGATTATTAATCACAACTATTTCGGACGTTATCGATGATGAAATATCCCCATCTTCAACATCAACTGCAACTGCTTCAAGGTCTGCTGCTAAATTAGGATCAGAGATGTATACAGAGGGTCTGGACCTGAAATGCTCATCACTGGCGGCAACCCATTTGAAATAGCGCTAACCTGGAGAGCTGTAATACTTAAAGCTTTCACAGAGTAGGCCCCGTTCAAGGTATCTGAATCATCGATTCCACATGGAGTTTTGTCTATTCCTGGTCCTGCACACAATCGATCAGGCGTTGAGAAAAAGCGCATTCCTGTAGCGTTAAAAGCAGACTCGTAAGCCATAATTGTTGCGAAATTGTCATCTTGGCCATATCCAACAGCCCACGGGAAAGTTGCACTAACAGCGCCCTCAGCCTGCTTTCGCGAATGAGACAACCCCATCATGTGGCCTATTTCATGAACTAAGGTAAGACTGCTGTTGTCAATTGCAACAACACCAACATTACTCCCTATGTCGTAGCGATTTCTAAAATCAATTATTCCATCGTTGACTTGCCCAGCTAGATAAGCAACGCCCCCAGTATCAGCCACGGCCTTCGTACTGTAGTGAACGATCAGGTCAGGCTGTCTGGTGAACTTATCATCTAAGCCTGCGAAAATACCGCTTCGGTCCGCCATTACATCAAGCGCGTCACTGCCGGTTAATGTGCTGTCATCGCCTACCATAAAGATGCCAACATTTTGATTTCGATATCCAAACCGACATCACTGAACGCCACATTAGCACTAGTCACCTGTTGAGCTATACTGGCTTCGAGATTACTACCGCCAAGAAAAGTATCGTCCGCTGCCGTACCAACGGTAAACGCAACTTCAATAACACTAGTCCCTAAACTATTCTGCTCCGTTGACGATGAGCCAATAATCCGCTCATTGAAATCTGAAATTCCATCGTTATCGGAATCTGTAATGGTATCGATGTTAGTCCAAACATCATCATAAGGCGGTAAGCTATCTTCCCCAAACGTTTCGAGGCGATAGTACATAACAAAATCTTCCCCCCGGGCAAGATATACTTCTATGTGCCTAAATTCCGGTTCATCTGTGAAATTACCGCTAGCAAGACTAAAGTTAAGGTCACCCGAAGTTACTATTGACGTATTCCCATCGTCATCATAGCTGACAACAACCTCAACAAGCGCCGCCTCATAGTATGAGCCGTCATCGTTTCCAACAGCTATCGTCAGATTCAAATATTCGTTACTCGATCGCTTGTCCGTGCTGCTAATACTCGGTATTTCGATAGAAAAAGTAGAGTCATCATATTGGAAATCAACTGCATCATTAACCATTAATTTTGAATCGGTAGAACCAGAAGAGCCTCCGGAATTATAATACTCCTCGGCTATCTCAATAAAATTGACTTGATCTAAAAATGAATCTTCAGAATCCATCAATACTAGAGAAATAAAAGTATCAATTGAAGGTCTATAATAAAGAGGAATCGCAACCTGCAAAGAGACTGGACTTGCTGAATAAGCAACACTATCTATGGCGACATCACCTAGCACGTAATAGCCCGCACTGACTAAATTAATGCTATCTCCACCAATAAGTTTGACGTTTAGGATGCCGGATTCATCAACCTCCTTTTGAAAAGCAATCGAAAATGTTGCTACAGCCTTAGTTTCATTTATACGCTTAATTTCGCAAGGACAGTGAATGTTGACTGGAGGCTCTGCTGCCACTGCCAAAACATTAAACGCCAGCAAAATCAGCGCTGTCCATGACGCTAAACGCAATTTTGCACTTTGCGAAATCATACTCATTCTATTACTCCGATACTTTCCTGCGTTGGAAATCTTCATTATTGGGTCTTGCTATTGATTTGACTTCACGTACATCATCAGATAAATCGAGGCTCGCGACTTGATTGAGTAACCCATTGAATTCATTACCCGCGTATTCAAAAATGTTAGTCGGTGTTTTCAGTAAAACGCTAGTCAATGTCGGCGTCAGTGTCACAACCGAAACACTCCCATCCGAGCCCCTGCTTTGCAGCTGAGTAAACTTAGAG
>JGI20152J14361_10002289_pt1 | contig 11559 bp, 10 predicted proteins | sample COG_02_FD_14361 | JGI IMG/M metagenome (IMG submission 14361)
CGAGCGAACGTAGGCACCAAACCAGTGGCACACCATCGGTAGTGATCAAATCAGCCGCATTGATGATCTCTCGAAACTCCGCAGAATCCCAGCCTTCCATCACCATGTGCACATTCGACAAACAGACGTATCTAGATTCCCCCCGTTTCGCCCAAGCCAATACGCGTTGAGTCGCGTCCGTATATGTCGTTGCATCCAAGCGCTGCCCGAGCACATACCTTGGCTCCAATGCGGCTAAACTTGACAGTTCGGCATCGGATGCAGTTGCGACATCCATCGTATATCTTGGTTTTTTGATCTTCAAATTATCGAAAAAAGGTTTTTCAAAAAGTGGGGTAATATTAAGCCAAAATTTTCGAGTCTATTTCATTGACCAATTCAGAGCCATCTTGCGACCTGACTTTCCGAACAAAATACATATCTGAACCAGTTATTTCCTGCCAGTCGTTTACTGTGTACCACTTAGATAGAGAGGGATGAATAATATGCAGATTTGCCATACGCCAGAGTCCTCGCCCTTCAAAATCGTTAAGACCATCTGCTTTTTCTGCATATTTGGAGTTTCCAATTAGCGTGTGAAAATAATGTTCATCTGGATTCGTGGTGTTAAAATTCATTTCGTAATACCATGGATTTTCACGCTGAAAATTCATTAGGTACTCGCAACAAGCCGGAGTGATCGCAAAAAGGCAGCTGCCGTAATAAGGCACGAATCGACGGTCCCAATTATTTTTCAGCTTAAGCATGCGCAAGATTTTCCTGATGGCTTTGTCTGCGAATGAAATAATCCTGTTATTCGATTTAATCAAAGGTTCTCGAAACCATTTCTGTTGAACTTGCTTCATATAATGATCCGGGCTTTCTCGCATATCTATATATTTAATAAACTCTTTGTCTGGACTATTTGTCATCATTTTTTGGTGGCTACTTATTTTCTTTATTGGATAACAACTGCCCGACAACATAACTAGGTGCGAGTACTCCTCCTTCTTCTTAATTACCTGATTAAACAATAGGTTATAAGCATCAATCATTGAGATCCCACCCCAACAGACGCTCACTTTATCTCTAATAAAGCAAACTGCTTTATGATTAACAACATTCTCAAACTGATCATTTTTTACTTTTTCATCTATATGAGCGTAGACGTCACAGTTATGGCCTAGTGCAGTAACCAATTTAGCAAAATGATTAGGATCCCCGTGCGCTAATATAAGGTAGGCAATTTTGTTCTTCATTATTTTTAAACGATCCAAATTCTGTTTTGCAGCCAAATCATATTTTAATTTCATCCGTCATCGATGGGCTTAAGACCTCGGCCTTCCGCACCACCTTACGATAGATATCGATTAGTTGCGAGTGGTTCATCTCTGCCGAATATTTCTGTTCAAAGTCCTGCCGCGCACCAGACCCCATCTCATCCATTTTATCCGGATGATCGAATGCCCAGCTGATTTTTTGCGACAACTGTTCCTCATTGCCCAATTCGAATTTAAGCCCATTTTGCTTTTCTACGATTATTTCAGTCATTCCACCGTTGTCGGATGCGACGACTGCGGTGCCACAGGCAAACGATTCAACAATATTCATCGGAAACCCTTCATGCCAGACCGATGGCAGGATCAGGAATTGTGCAGCTCGCATGAGTGCGAGCACTTGATGGTTCGGCATCTTACCGACAAAATGAATGGTTGCAGGTTGGTGACCCTGGGTGGCCAAGGATTCAAGCGCATGCCGTTGCTCCCCGCCGCCGACAATCAGCAACTGTGGTCTCTGCTGCGCGGTTAGCTCGGTGTTGTCAGTGGTGAGCCTTACCTGAAAGCGATCCCAGGCTTTCAGTAACACAGTACAGCCCTTTTCGGCACTCAGTCGGCCGACAAACAACGCGTAAGGTTGCGAAGTTGTGGGCTGGCAGTTCGAGGATGAAGTTCCGCCTGCTTGCGAGCCACTACCGACTGCCCGCTGGCCTGCTGTGAGGCTAGCGTCGTCTGTCACCCTTTGAGTGAAATTCGGCTTAACCGATATCTTGCCGGCCGGAAGCCCTCCCTCAACCATCTTGTTTTTCTGGAATTCTGTCAGGGCAATGTAGCAATCTACTTTTTTCGACCAAGTCCCGAGCACTCGGTGGATAAACAGCAGCACAGCCACGACTAAAGAACCCGCCTTGGAGTCGCGGTAGCAGCCATAGCGAACTCCGGAGAATTTGAATTGTTGACTCACGCAGAGTTCACAGATCGAGCCCTGCCCGTTTAGCCCATTGATTTTTGCCCTGCTGCTACTACGAGCTAATAACTGCTTATCGCTAATCAGTTCCGACTTTCGGTATAAAAAAGCATTTAAACAGAGCAACCGATAATTATGCAATGTCTGGACAACGGCTACCTTAGACTGGGCACAGGCCCAGTAGATTGAGGGGGATATCAGCGGAAAAGTATTATGGCAATGCACGACGTCGGGGCGCTCGAGTTTCAGCAATTTGCTAAACTCGCGATACGTTTTCCAATTCCAGATAGTCTGCACACTGACACGCAGCAGACTGAAGCATGCTGCTGTCCTGCTATTTCGGATACTTTTCGTCCGCCTTGCGAGCTTGGCCTCTTGGCAATCACGTCGTTGGTCCTGTAGAACGTGACGACTTGATGCCCATGCGCTTCAAGCATGAGTCGTTCCGCCTCCACCACGGCATCTTCGCCCCCAGCCTGTTGGTAGTAATTATGCACTTGGACAATTTTCATAAAGTGTATACCCGCGATTATGTTTTATTGAAAACTAATCTAATCGTCTAATCCCTCTGCTTAAGATGGTCTGATTCAATAGAGCTTGCGCGGCTTGATCGTTGCTCAATGCCTATGGCTAAGTGCGAAACATGACTCGCGCTTTGCGATACAGCCAGCGGAGGCGGACTAGCAAAGATTTGCTATGAAAGCCGTCTTCAAACCAACGGTCGATGACTGGATTGACCGTGATCTGATGTGGATGACGGAGTGGAAAGCTTTGTTGACAGGCAGTGACTTCTTGCCCGGAAAAATGCGCTGTGTGCGTCCCTCCAGAATTAAAACCAATATTTTCGGTCAAATTTAATCTGGGGATGATCGCACAGCCCGACTGTTTCCAGATCGTCAGTAAAAAGCGGGAAGCCCATGTATCGCGGCGCTGTTGATCCACTTGTCCAAACATCCAAGTCCAATACAGACGCGCCCGTAGTTTATGGAATATTCGGGCACAAATCGAATTCCAAGTTTCCTGATCGCGCCACCCACTGAGCGTCGGATCGAAGTGATCCCAGGCACGCTTCCAGGTCGCCCAGCCCCAACATTGAAAGTAATTGGAAAAACCATAATCGTCATTGAGGTCGAGCGGCTGGGAGCGTCGATTGTGACCCGCGATGGCAAACACCTCTGGCGAGTCTGCGTAGCGCGTTAGTAACTCTTGGCAGAATCGAAAGAACGACGGATCGGGGAGGATATCATCTTCTAGGATGATCCCCGCTTCACAGTCATTCAGAAACCAGCTAATTCCTGCAGATATATTCTTAAAGCAGCCGAGATTATGCTCGCGGTAAAGACGCTTCACCTCGCACGGCCAAGGCAGTTCGTCCAGCATGGCGCGCACCTCGGCGACTTTTTTGACCTCACCCGAGCGACCTGCGCGGGGTCCGTCGCATATGATCCATACCCGTTGCGGCGCGACTATTTTCAAGGCCTCAAGCTGCCGACGTGTGCTGTCAGGGCGATTGAAATGGATTAGTAAAACCGGAGTCTGCATCAAACGGTAACTTTATTTGTTCCAGAAACTTCAACAGGTTGCCCCTTAAGCGACCAATAAAGCGCCTCAATCGAAGCGGCGATCGCTTGGACCACATCTTCAGCAGATTTACCTTCGGTCTGGATGCAAATATCTCCGTCGGTCATCGCNTCATTTAACCCAGAAAAATCCAGNGCCAGNAGTNNCATGCCATGTAACTTTGCCTCGATCGGCGCATAACCAGCTTCACCATGCAGGGTNGGAAAGACNAACANGTCGTGGGCGAAGAAATAGAATGACAGATCGCAGCGAGGNACCTGTTTCGGATCAACAAACACCACGTTCAGACCTTTNTGCGCCACATAATCTTCGAACAGTTGCCGATCAGGGCCGTTGCCCATAATGGTGAAAGTATACCTGACCTCTTTAGGCAAACTCGCGAGTGCCTTTAATATGATCATCACACCCTTCCATTCCAGCAACTTGCCGGTGTAAAAAAGCTTCAGCACCTGCGGATCGACCGACACTGCGGCACGCGCTTGCTCCATCTTGAAATCTGCTGCCTGTACTGCCAGAAAGTCCGATTTGACGACGCATTTGTTGCGAGCAAATTTCGGCAGAATCGATCGAGTTGCAGCATTGCCNGCATATATTTCACTGGCCTGTGACAAAGTGATCAATACGAACGGATCTAGAAAGTGCGCCCGTTGCATAAACATTCTAAACAATTCCTTGCACTGTGCTTTCGGCGAAAAAAACCTGCGGAAGCGCAGCGGGAAGCGTCCACCACCACTGAGCGGATCCAGATGAAATTCCTTCGAAAAAAACCAGAGAAACGAAGGCCAGCGATAGGAGCCGTAGGTGCTTCTAATCGCCAAATCAAACTGCTCCCGGCGGAACCGCCGCAACATATAAAANAACAGTCGAAACTCCCAGGCATATGCTAGCAATTGATAGCCCACTGCTGGTATCGATTTAAGCAAGGCGTCCACACGTTCGGGAAAATCAACCAGGTGCACGATCACGTTGTCTAAACTGTGTTGCCGAACCTGAGCCTCAATCTGCGGATTGATGACTGCGGAGGTAAACAGATGCACCTCAGTCGAGCGCGCCGCACATTCTTTCAAACATTGCCAGCCCAGTTCACACTCGCTGCCTCGATTTGAACTACAAGCAAATGCTGAGATTGCGGTTTTAATACGATGGTTTTTTTCCATTCGAAAGCGATTTATTTCCAGCTAAAATTTAATTTTAAAATACCAATAAAAGCCAGCGATGCATTGATTGAAGCTAATCTGATACTAGGCATATTCTGCTAGACAGTAGGGGGAATAAGTCCGGTCAAGATGGCAAAACCTCCGCAGGTTGCTGATGCTTTAATTCCAGGTCCAAGGTTAATAATTCCTTAATATGATCCGCAGTTCGCAAGGTTAACGCTAGCCCGGTGAGCAATGGATTAGCATAGCCACAAGTAGGAAAGGCAGATGTGCTAGTGACATACAGGTTGCTGACTGAGTGAACTTTACAGTTTTCATCGACGACACTTTCTTTGGGGTTTAGCCCCATCCTGGCCGTCCCCATGTGATGATAACCGCCGATCAGTGAACGATCCCACTCCGCATCATCATCCATAACCCATGGCTCGGTGACAAGCTCGCCGATCCCTGATTGCTTTAATAATTCACCAATTATTTTTTGGGATTCACGAATCGACACTTTATCAAGCAAGGAGAGTCTCCAATCGAGAACTGCTCGTGGCACACCCAACTCGTCGAGTTGATCGCTAATCATCACCCGACTGTCTGGATTCGGAACCGACTCGGATTGGCAATAGAGTTCGAGAATTTTCGGCCGAGAAAAGACTTGGCCATACAATACCCGAAAAACATCGTCTGGGTTGAGAACCAAATTCTTCAGCTGTGTGCCCAGACCATCTGGAATGCCCCCGTTCTTTACCTGCCGCAGGAAAGACTTCATGGATCGCATATTGGCGACGATCAGTTTCAGGGAGCGGTAACCAGCTGAATTACGCGATGGCGCCACCGTTCTCAGGTGTGCGGAATAATTCAACAGCTGCTTTTCGCGCTGTGTTTGTTCCCGTATCGTGTAGGCGAACTTCACTCCATCGATCGGTCGCTCAAGGTTCAGGCGTGCTTTAGCACCCTTGATAAAACGATAATCAAGCGCTGGGATGACTGCTCGGTTCGACTGCTTTCGATTATATAAATGTATTTTCGCCGTCACCACATGCGGATGCTCCATGAAATAACGCCCCACCACATCATGTTGATTGCCAATCCCCTGCCGTTCTCCCTGCTTTGAGGCCAACAAGATACGTGCCGCTTCAATTGCTCCAGGGAGTAACACAAATACCTTAGCCTGCACTTCGTATCGATTGCGGTTCAATGTTGCGACACGGCTACACGTAATTTTACCACCCGGAGCATCAGTCACTAGTTCCGTCACATTCGAATTCATATACACCCTGAGATTCGACGCGTCTGCAAGCGCATGCCTGTAGCGCTTCCCAAACTTAGTTGGCGTACTACCCACCCAAACAGTCGATTGAATTGAATCATTTACATATGGCACCTGGTATAAATCAGGCATCGCATATGACCAATCCAACGCATCGAACGATTTATCCGCGACTTCACACAGTTGCTGTGCCTTGACGTACGATGAAGCCAGATCCTCCCTGCTAATCGGCCAACCGCTATACGGAATCCAATCCCTCTTTTCAAAATCAATTGCATCCAACGGCCGGCACCAACCGGCCCAGAGATTCGAACCACCGCCAAAATATCGAGGGCGGGCATGATCAAGCCGATAATACGGCTCGCCGAGATTGTCACCATTTGCAAGCTCTTGGGTTCGTGGATTTGGCTCAAAATCTCCACCTTCCAACAGGCATACATCCAAACCTGAGTCGATAAACTGCAATGCCATTCCGATGCCAGCAACACCGCCTCCAATGATACATAAGTCCGCTTGTATCACCTCTCCATTAGGAATTTTTTTACCATCTATAATCATACGATATTCTTATTAATAAAATATTTAAATAACTACTATTTAAACCATAAATTACTAATCATATTACATATACATCTATATGTTTAATGCAATTTTGAATCATCATTATACGCTTTATTTAAAGCGCAGGCATCTTGCCGTGTATCGCATTAGTAAAATGGAGCCTGTAGGCTAACCGTGGTGTGTACACTCGACTTGTGGTCTAGATAACTCGATGACAATCATGCAAGATCGCTATTCTGTACTCAGCGCAATGAGCGCTTATTGTAAACGGATCGACCGATAGGCGACTTCGATCGGATCTGGGTCTCCCCTGGCCACATCCCCCCAGGATAGCGCAGTATCCTGAGCGATGTCGCGAATAAGGGTCTTACCCTGCGCAAGTGCGACCGGGAGTAGCGTCTGCGCACGCACAACGGCAGTATTCTCACATTCGCCGTAGTAATCAAAGCCACCCAATCCATCGAGCACGTCGCCTGCTTTAAGATCCTTCTTTGCAGTCGCAATCACTTCCACCTTAAAGTCGTGCATCGAATCGACCGTGCCATCGGCAAAATCAACCAGTCGTACGATCGAGAACGGCAACTCAAAAAACAATAAGTGATACGGCACATAAAAACTATACAGCGGCCCCTTGCCAAGTTTCCCATAGGCCAGGAAGCGTGCGGAAATAGGATCGTCGGTCGAGGCAAAGACAAATACTCCTGGGCCAGGCTGGGCACCGATCACCATCTCAACAATGCCCCCTAGTTGCTTGAGTTGCTCAATGTCGTAGCGACTAGTCAGGTCGTCGACATGGCCATCATATTCAAAAGCGAGCATGCCGCGCCGCGCTACCTGCATGCCGGTGGCGTTGGCGATTGCGGCCTGCTCAAGAGAGACTTTTGTGCCATCGGCAAAGCTGGTGACCATATTGACACTGAGGCCGTTCTCCGCGGCAAACTGCTGCTGAGTTGCCGGAGTCCGGTAGTGATCGAGCATGCCCTTGATGTTGCCACACACCAGTGGATTGAAGCCCATCAACTTGACTTGCCGGTAGAGGTTGAGCGTGACGCCTGGCTGGTCGCCATCGCCCAAAGTGTAGCGCACGCCATATTCCCGTGCTTTGATCTGCAAGTAAGGACCAATGGTGGCATCGAGCTCCGCATTGAATGAAACGACATGCTTGCCAGCAGCCATCGCTTGCATAATCCAGTCGAAGGCCAGCTGAATGGTACCGGTCATTTCAACCACCACATCAATCTGCTCGGCTGCCCAGAGTATTTCGGGCGACTCAACGGTAATAGCCTGACCTGCAAGGATGGCATCATCCAACGCTGGGCCGTTGGCAGCGCTCGAGGTTGTATCAATACCAGCTGTGGCATACGCGCGCGCGGCCTTTTCCGGCGTGCGGTTATAGATTGCAGCGGTACGCATGCCTGGCGTGTAACGCTCAATCTGGTTGACCAGACCGATCGACATTTCGCCAGCGCCGAGGATGCCCACCTGGATCGGATTCCCAGCCGCTTGGCGTTCTTGCAGTTTTAAATCAATTACCATCATTGTGTATGCCTGTTATTATGATGCCACAAAATCGGGCCAGTTCTGATCTTTTTCTGAAACCACCGATGGCTCAACCGGCCATTCGATATTAAACTTCGGATCGTTGTAGCGTAGGCCATCTTCACAATTGGGCGTATAATATTCACCGACCATGTACAGCACCTCAGTGTGGTCCTGCAGCGTCATGAACCCATGCGCAAAGCCCTTCGGAATGTAGAGCATCCTTAGATTATCGGCCGTCAGTTCGATGCCGTAGCTCTGCAGATAGGTGCTGGAATCAGGACGCAAGTCGATGATCACATCAAAGATTGAACCGCGCAGACAGCGTATGAGCTTGGTCTCTTCAGCGGGTGCCTTCTGGTAATGCATTCCACGCAGCGTGCCGGCATCGCGACTGTAAGAGCTATTGCTTTGCACAATGGTAGCATCGAGGCCGTGCGCTTCGAGTTCCTTTCGACAAAATGTGCGGGCAAAATAACCGCGTTCATCACCACGTGGTTCGATCTCAAGGATCCATGCATNCTGCAAGGGAGATTGTGTGAATTTCATCGGAGTTAAACTAGCCTCGNGTGAGGCCAATACCTTCATAAACCGCGACACTATCTTTGGGAATCATCCGACGCCCATCAATCAAAAGGGGCTGTTGTGGCAGGCCAGCCAACTGTTGTGGTAATTCCTCAAACTGCGCCCACGACGTCATCAGCAGGATGGCCTGAGCTTCGCGAATGCAATCCTCAACCGTATATGCATACTGTATTACATCTTTCCCCAAGGTGATTTCAGTCTCCTGTTGCGCTACTGGATCGAACGCAGTGACCACAGCACCTCTGACGATCAATTCACGCACAACAGTAATAGATGCCGACTCGCGTATATCATCCGTGCCTGGCTTAAAGGCCAAGCCAAGCAAAGCAACCTTAAGCCCCGAAAGATCTGGATGATGCTGTCTGAGCAATTCGATCATACGGTATGGTTGCTCGCGATTCACATTAATCACAGAATCGAGAATCAACATCGAGCTTCCCTTCTCCTTACCGTATTGGATTAATGCCTTCACATCTTTAGGAAAACAGCTTCCGCCAAATCCACAACCGGCAGCCAGGTATGTCAGCGATGAGGGGAAAATCCGGCTACCATCTGGCATGACTGGTGCGAAGCGCTTATCCAGATGCACACCACGCATTACTTCGACCACGTCGACATCCTTAATTAGCGAACACAGGTTACCGATCTCATTGGAGAAGGAAATCAAGGTCGCCAGTAACGAGTTGGCAGTATACTTAATCATCTCCGCGGTCCGCGGCGAAGTGCGAATCTTGTGAGTCTCGTTGAATGCCGCGTAAACGGCTTCCAATGTATTGATGCTGCGTTCGTCGATGCCACCAAGGACGATACGGTCGGGCTCCATGAAATCCTGAATCGCCTCGCCCTCTTTAAGGAACTCTGGGTTCATGCCGACGCCGAAATCAACACCAGCCTTTTTTCCGGAAGCCGCTTCAAGAATCGGCAGCACGACCTCTTCCGTGGTGCCAGGAACAACGGTACTTTTGACGACCACCATGTGGTAACCAGCCTTACGCTTCAATACCGTGCCGATTTGCTTCGCAACAGCCCGAATGTAAGTTAGATCGATATGCTCACCATCAAATGGAGTACCGACTGCGATCAGCGACAGCTCACTATTGATCACAGCATCTTCGAAAGCAGTCGTCGCCCGCAGTTTCTGGCCGATCAAGCTCTTTAATAAGTCGTCCAGGCCTGCCTCATGAATGGGCGCTTCGCCGCGGTTAATTCTGTCGACCTTGTCCTGCAGCACATCGACACAAGTCACATCATGCCCCTTTGCAGCCAGGCAGACCCCAGACACAAGCCCAACGTATCCAGTTCCAATAATTGAAATTTTCATTAGGAATCTTCGGCTTCGTTGTTGTCTTGATACCAAATTAAAGCGCGCTTAAGGCCCTCATTAATATCAATCTGAGGGTTGTACTTTAACTCCTCGCAAGCTTTCTGGATAATCGGGCAACGGCGATTAGGATTGTCTACCAAATAGTCGACATCGGCACTCACTTGATGCACGACCTTACCTTCGTAACCAAATAGATCTGCGGCAGTCGCCACCACGCGCTCTGCCAGTTCACTCATCGATATTTCTGGGGTCTCGATCCCGATGTTGTAGGACTCACCACTACGACCACGAATCAGAATCTTGAAATAGCCGATGACCGCATCAGCCACATAGCAGAACGTGCGCGTTGGTGAGCCATCCGAAAGCATCACGATATCGTTGCCGTCTAGCACATTACGAACGAAGTCAGGGAGAACGCGCTTGTCGGTAATTTTCAGGCCGGGGCCATAGTTATTAAACGGCCGCGCAATCCGCACTGGCAAGCCATGTTGTTGCGCAAAGTTAACACATAGCGTTTCACCATAGCGCTTCGACTCATCGTAACAGGCGCGCGGTCCAGTGCAGCTAACATTGCCCCGATATGTTTCCGGAGTCGGTATGTTTTCTGCAGTCGGGTCACCGTATATCTCACTGGTTGAAAAGTATAACAGACCAGAGACCTGTTGCTGCTGCGCCTGCATTTTTAGGCAGTATTCCAACACACGTCGAAGCCCCTCAACATTGGCATCCATAGTCTCGATGGGGAACTTCCTGTAGAACATTGGTGAGGCGATCGAGGCCGCATGAATAATGTAATCAAAAGTAGCCATCTCCTCAGGAAGCGGCTGCGTAATGTCATGCTTAACCAACTCAAGATTCAGATCAGCTTGCAGTGCCGTCAACCAGTCCGGCACGCCACGCATAAAGTTATCGAATACAGTCAGATTCAATTCGTTGCCCGCAGTAACTTTGGTATTCTGATGCAGCAAGGCCTGCACTAAATAGTAACCGAGAAAACCAGCCCCACCAATGAGCAGTACTTTCTTTTTGCACAACTCCTGGAATTCATCCTGCAATTGTGCGCAAATGAAGTCGAGGTCCTCGCGGACGATGTCTTTCGCTGTTTGAATCGTAGCCATTTTAGTCAATTCTAGTTATTGCCAAACCTTCCAAGGCGCCTGTCCGCTCAACCAGAGCTCCTCGAGCATCATCTTGTCGCGCAAGGTATCCATCGGCTGCCAAAACCCCGTATGACGATACGCTGCCATTTGACCATCTCGAGCGAGGTTTTGCATTGGAGATTTCTCCCATGGTTCCGAGTCGGAGGGTATATAATCAAGTGCCTTGGG
>JGI20152J14361_10002292_pt1 | contig 11556 bp, 8 predicted proteins | sample COG_02_FD_14361 | JGI IMG/M metagenome (IMG submission 14361)
ACCTAGGTAACCCCCTGTTTTTACAGGGGTTTTACTTCTTCTAGCTTTCAATTTGATACATTTTGTCACACAAGGTGTCACACAATGAGAAAGCGATCAGTTCCTTATACTATTGTTAGAGGTGGCGTTTACTACCTAAATCTTCGTTGGAATAACCAGTTCATTCGACAGTCATTAGCCACTAAAGACCCGATGGAAGCCTTCCAAAAGGTCAACCAATTAGCGCCTATCTTTTCCAACCCCAAGACTTGTGAGCAGACACTAAGACAGCAAGTCTCTGAGATGGGTGGCAGCGGTAAGCGCCCAAGAGGTAATGCCCTCAAGTTAGTACAACCAGATGAGTCATCACTCTTGTTGTCCCAAGGTTTCTCTCTATATAAGAGGGAACAAGTTCTTGAGAACTGGAGGGTGCGAACAGCCGCACAGAATGAAGCCTCTTTTAAGCAACTTATAGAGGTCATAGGAGACATACCTATTACAGCTGTAACCAAGTCAGTTGTCCGTGGCTACAAGCAGACATTGCTTAGTTATCCAGCCAACAGATACAAGGGTAAACGCAAAGAGAAAACCCTAGAGCAACTAGTAGAGGAAGGGTGTGTGTCGATTAGCCTAGAGACAGTCAGAAACATCATGGGCCGAGTGTCGTCATTCTTCAATTGGCTAGTAACGCAGGGCTATAGAGAGGATAACCCATTCTCAGGGGTAGCTCCTAGGAGAGTCCATTCTGCGCGCTCTGAACGCAGTCCATTCACTGATGATGACCTTAAGTTACTCTTCGGGACAGCCATCTATAAAGACAAAAAGTATGCCCATGATTGGCAATATTGGCTGCCTCTTTTGGGTCTCTATACAGGCGCTAGATTAGAAGAATTATNCCAACTAAAAGCCCAAGATTTTAAGGTGGCTGATGGCTGCCATTATATTGATATCCANGGCGAAGGAGACACCCAAAATAGAGTCAAAACACCTAGCTCGATTAGGAAGATTCCAGTCCATAGTGAGCTGATTAACCTAGGACTTCTAGATATAGTAAATAAGCGTTCGAGAGGACACTTTTTGTTCGATCTGAGGCGTATTAACACGAATCTTGGGCATCTCCCTTCAAGATGGTTTAGTGGCTATAAAGCCTCTCTAGGGCTTCCTAAGNGNACTAAGGTTTTTCACTCTTTTAGNCATACATTGCGAGATAAATTGACGCTGAGTGGTGTACCTAATGAACACATTAGGGAGCTGCTTGGGCATGAACAAATAGGAGAAACTTTTGGTCGCTATGGGTCTTCTATACCAGTGACTGTTTTAGCCGAATCTTTAGAAGCACTGCACTTCTCTTTAGGCATTTAAAAGTATATGGTGTATAAATTATTGGTGTAAGTCATTGATTTTAAAGGATAAATTGGGATTAGGCTTGGGTTTCTATCTTTACTCTACATTCCAGCCCTAATTCATCAAAGGCTCTCATGATTTCATTGGCCGCAATGTCCTTACCCGATAGAGGAACGATAAGCCCATCATGCATTGAATATGCAGGGATATTGAAGTTTTCTCTGAGTGACTCCATAGCCAAAATAATAGCTTCACTCTCCTTGTACATAAGATCGGCCCAAGTGATTCGGCTTGTTGGCAATTGCTTTAAGACGGGTATCGCAGCACAAACGCGCTGACCCACTTGTTTCATTGTTAGGTTGTTCAGACAGATGCCCTTTGCTACTAGTTGGGCTTTAGCGTTAGACGGCCAGCGAGTTGGGAATGTTCCTTTTCCAAAAGCAGCAGTAATCCACGCCTTAACAATAGTTCTATGAAGCCCTGGCACTTGGTAGAGGTCATCCTTTGCAGGTAACTTACGTCCTGTTAGCCCATAGAAGATCGAGAGGTAACTTGCATTGATGTCGACTTCCGCAATGGACTCATTATTAATCTTGATGTTGCTGAGCCTATATTGCTTTTTGAGTTCTTGGTAGTTGTCTTTGCCAGGGCATGAGAGTCGGCCACCTTTGTTCCAATAGAAATCAGGCTGGTCACCCAGATTAAAAGTTCGGTAATAACCTCTAAAGACAGCATTCTCTAAGTGCTGTTTATCTAGGTATTGATTTATGATTTTGATGTCTCTTGATAGTTGGTCTAGCTCGAAGCTCGGCTTTACAGCCATTTGCCGTCCTTTAAATTTTCTACCTTGCTGGGTGATGCTTGTTGCTCGAAGCCGAATTACATTAGTTGGCAGTCTGCGAAGGTAGTGATGTGTAATGTTATTAGGAGTGACTCCATAGTTAGAAGCAATCGTTAGCAAGTGTTCGGTCACTCTAAACCGAGTGGCTAGACCCGGATAAAATGGTTTTGAGCCACCTTTTCCACTGTAAAAGGGGTTACTTTGGTTGCCTCCTTTTGCTTGTTCAATAAACCCAGCAATTTGCATAAGGCTGATTATTTTCCTGAAGGTAACTCGTTTGACCACTTCATTTGAAAACATGTCATTGCCTGTGGGCCGATACACCCAGCGTGATGGCACTTTATCGATACCGACCATGAGGTCTGCAAGAATTATCTCAACGCCAAGCATAAAAGACTGGCGGTCTTTCGCTTTTCTAGAGCGTCTTCTGGTTTCACATGCGAGTAGTTCTTTTGTGATTACGGAACAGAATTCTTTGGACTCTAGGCTTTTGTTTCTGCGTAGGAAACTCATTTTTGATGCGGCCATAAGTTCTTTGAATGTTTCTTTTAGATTGTTCATGATTTTATGCGTCCTAGTAGCCCCCGGATGAGCCTGCAAGGGATAAACCGCGCAGTTAATAATTAATACCTACCGAGCAAGTACCTAGGCATAGGGAGGAACTATGGGGAACTAAGGTAGAAACTCAGAAGGTAAAGGGATAGAGGGAACTAATAGTGTAAAAACCCATAGTTACCTATTCTCATAAGGTCACCATTAAACTTCTTAAGATTTCCTATAGGACGACAAAAGTGTGAGGGAGTCCTTTTCCATTGGACTGAGTTTGCAGGTACGATGCTTTATTGGAAGACTAAGTTTTAATACGTCATTAACTAAAAAATTATCTTTTATGAAGCACCTGGATATTGAGGCATTACCTGGTATCCTGTGACTTAATATAATTGAGACCGAATAGGAATGTATAAACCAATAAAGATTGTAGATCTCTTCGCAGGTCCTGGAGGGCTAGGTGAGGGTTTTTCTTCAGTAGGTCCTAATGATGCACCTACGTTCAAAATAGCAGTGTCTGTTGAAAAAGAGGCTAGTGCACATAGCACTCTTACATTAAGGGCGTTTACCCGCGAATTCAAAAACAGAATGTTACCTTATGAGTACTACCAATACCTCCGAGGTAAAATTACTAAAGAGGAATTAATTACGATTTATCCAAAAGAGTGGGCGGCCGCATGCAATGAGACTTTAGGGAGGCCAGTCGCTCTTGGTGAGGATAATAAATTGATCCATAGCAAAATAAATGAGGCTTTGGGAGATAATAGTGAACCATGGGTGCTAATTGGCGGGCCACCATGTCAAGCATATTCATTAGTTGGGCGTGCCAAAAATGCAGGAACGAAAGGTTATATTCCTGAAGATGACGACCGACATTTTTTATATAGGGAATATCTAGACATTATTAAGCAGTTTGAGCCTACTGTTTTTGTCATGGAAAATGTTAAAGGGCTTTTGTCATCAAAGGTTAACGGTATACCTATTTTCGACCAAATACTTTTAGATCTTAAAAATCCTGGTCAAGGGAATACAAACTATAATATTTTTTCATTGAGTCACGCACCTCGTTCTAACGACTTATTTGGACCGAACTTTAATAGCAAGGATTTTATTATCAAGGCTGAGGAATATGGAGTACCTCAAGCGAGACATAGAGTTATATTGATTGGCGTTAGATCTGATGTATCAGTTAATCAAGCGCAACTTCTCCTAACCAAAGCTCCCGAGGTAAATGTTGGACAGGTTCTCACAAACATGCCAAAGCTAAGAAGTGGCCTTTCTAAAGATAAAGATGATTCAGTGAATTGGCAGAAAATAGCGCAGGGGGCTCTGCAGAATGCTGCATCCTTGGTCGATGTCAATAAAGATAAAATTCTAAAAGTTTCTCTACCAGAATCCCGCGGTAAAAACTTTGTTACCAAGAAAAACACCTTATCAAAAGATCTCCCGAAGCAACTTAAAGATTGGCTAGCTGATGAGAAATTAGGTGGTATTATTCAGCATGAAACCCGCGGGCATATGAGTTCAGATATTGCGCGATACGCTTATGTCTCTTTGTTTGGAGAGCGTTTTGGGCGCAGTCCGCTGATTTCGGAATTCCCGAAGCACTTATTGCCTAATCATAAAAATGTAAATTCAGGTAAATTTGTAGATCGCTTTAAATCTCAAGTTAGTGGTTCTCCATCAAAAACGATTACGAGCCATATAGCAAAAGATAGCCATGCTTTTATCCATTTTGACCCTAGACAGTCACGCGGGCTAACGGTTAGAGAGGCCGCCCGTATTCAAACGTTTCCCGAAAATTATTTTTTTGAGGGAAATAGGACGCAGCAATATGTACAGGTAGGTAATGCAGTACCGCCTTATCTTGCTAGGCTTATAGCTATGAAAGTTAGTGGAATTCTGAACCTCTGACCCGTTTATTTCGATGTAGGAATAAAAAGTTTTCCATCATGCTTAGGAAGAAACATAACGGTGTTTGGTAAGCCTCTGTTAGATTAGTATCGTTAGCTGATAGCCTTCTTACAACAGCTCACTGTCGATAAAAAAGTTGTGCAGGAACATTATTAGATGGAAACTGAATACCAAATCCAATACAGGGAGTGCTTTCAATTTCGTTTTCCTGGTTCACTTCTTCCTTGGGAACTACTGGATAGACTACCAATGTAGCCGTTGAAGTGCTGCGAATTTCTTTTTCAGAGTTGATTAACGTCCCGTCATTATCAATCCCTGATAGCCACTTTGCGATCTTACGATGCTTTTTGTCAGAGAAGACTTTGAAATTTCCTTTTCCATTAAGTCCTCGCCTATAGATGCTCACCTCTGAGCCCCCTAGAATTACGTGTTCCTTAGTATTTACTAGCTGAGGAAACATAATCGTCCACTGCTTAATATTATTATCCATCACTTCTGACAATATAAAGTTTAATTCGTCGGCAATAACTCCTTCCTGATTCCACCGATAGCCTCGTAGAAACTGCTCCACATCTTCATTAGAAATTGACTTATAGATTATTGCATTTTCTTTCATACCATCCAGTTCAAAGGGCACTGCTCCTAACTTTTCAGAGGAGGCTAGTAACTTCTTCAGAGACTCCATGTTTCCTAATCTTATTTCCTTACTCTGAGAAACATGAGCGGCTTTCTCTGCCCAATTCTCACTCAAATTCTTAGTAACAATAGTGACATGTCGCATCTTATTTTTAGCTGTCGGCGGCAAAAAATTTACTGGAAATAATGGTTTGACATCTATAGGTCTTACAAGAGTTCCATCATCCTTCAAATGGTATTTCTGCAATTCTAAACGAAACATCTCCTCATCTCGGCATGAACCTTTAAAGTCTTCATACAAATCTACAATTTTGGTCTTACCCTTTTTTTCTTTTACGCCAATAAACAATCGAACAATGTCTTGGTATCCCCGACGAAATCCAAACCAACGACCCGTCTGCATCAAGGTATCTGATTGCCCAGCTACTCTCCTATAGTAACTAATCGTCAACCCTTCCACGGTGTAACCTCGTGACAGCTTTGCACCTCCAACCAAAATTGACCAAACTTTTTCCTCGTCAAAATTTGGCATCAGTGCTTCATTTTGCTTTTCTCCATTGACAACTCTAACCGGATGCACTTTTATCCTTTCTATAGACTCAAAAATGAAGGGAATTAAATCATTGAAAGAGCACATAGTTGTTTTGCTTGATATATTCAAAATCTCCTGTGAAGTGTTCAGGAAATCGTCTTCATAAAGCGATTTTAAGCTTTCAAGCATCGTGTCCTCGTGGACGATAATGTCATTAAACAGAACACTTATCTTTTTGCTAAAGTCGTTATGCTCCAATACACGGACATTTGTATGAACCAACATTGTGTGATGCTTAATCGAGATATTGCTGGTTTGCTCTTTTCTAAATAGTTTTATAGCTCCAGTCAGAATGAAAGAATTAATTGCTTTAGGAAGATTATCGGACTCCTGATCTTCATCCTTTATCTCTCTAACATAAGCCCTTTTATTGATCTCTTCTTCATCAGGGACATCATTCCAATTCTCATCGAAATCATATAGATCGCGAACACCCATATATCCCAGCGGTCGTGGTAATGTAAGAATGAAATCTTTAGGAAAAAGATCATTACTATTCTCTGAATCAACAAAGACATTAGCTGCAGGAGTTGCCGTATAACCAACATATTGCGCCGCGACAAAAATATCCAATAGCTCAATAAGTTTTTTATTAATAGACGTCCTGTTCTTATTCTCAGCAGCCGAATTAACAGAAGCTTGGTCTGACTCATCATCAATCACTAGTACAGGATGTTCATGGATATCGTTTTTGACGTTTTTAAAATCTTTGATCAATTTTAGTAATACTTGCGCTTGTTTTTTTGCAACGATTATCTTCACAGCAGAATTTCGATTTGCTTTGTCTCGTGCGCTCTGAGCTGGCTTTGCACGCACCGGTACTAGTTTTTTGTGGTAATTACTAGCATAGTCATTTTTCGAATCTGTGATCCTTTCTATCACAGGTCTTGGCTCAGTTCCGTATTCGATGAAATTTTCCCAGTCCGCATCATTTACATAATCTTCTGGTTGGATGAGACTTTGGAGTGAGGCCATCAAATTCTCCTTTCCTACAAGCTCCTTATCGATGCGCCTTTGAGTTTGATTTCTTAAAACATTGAGAGTCCCAGCCAAAACAATAATAATTTTATATCCGGCATCTATAGCTTTAGCGATCAAGCCAGTGAAGTTTGCAGTTTTTCCGCTTTGTACATAGCCTACTACGAGGCCACGCTTTTTACTGCCCTTGGCCTTGGTGGGATCATCTAGGCGATCAATGATTTCATCCGTTGCATCATCAAGTTGCCCAACACTAACCCGAGGCCAGCCACTTTCTGAAAGATGATCTGAATAATGTTCCCAATAGAAACGATCCTCTTTCCGATCAGACGAATACCATGGATCATATTCGTCATCGATGACAAATACCGTATTATCTGGCAAGTAAAATGGAAAAGATTTATCTAAACTCTTTATAAGATTTCCCGGAATATCCAGCAATTTGTAGATAGATCGCCTTCTTTCCAACTTGTTAATGGGAGTAGTTGTCCACCTCGGCTCGACAATGCGATCCCACTTCGTGAGGTACTGACCCAGTAAATTCCTCAAATGGCTATCAGGACCACCGTCCAAAATATCGTTTAAAATCCGAGCGGCATAAGTCTCTGGACCTGTTACGCTTAAAAACTTAGCTGTCTCCACTAATGCATTTTTAAGATTTTTAGGGCCGTCATCACTTTTTTTCGAACCCATTAGATTGGTGAGAGCTGTTTCAAGAACTTTTTCGTCTTTATTATTCATCGGTGATTTCACTCCAAATTTCCTTATATTTTCGAGTACCTTCCTCGGCAACAAGACCTTCAACATTCACTGTATATCGCACGTCCTTAATCCGCGGCCATTCTATTCCAAGATCATCATTGAATACATTGATGGTGATTTTGGGGAATTTTTCATCTACAAGACCGATAGCGCATGGATATCTTTCTGCATACTTACAATTCTCCTCATCACCATCTGGGTTATACCACTGATATTTTTCGATCATGCTCTGAAATACAGTGTTTATATTTTGATTATCGATGGAAGACCTAATTCGAGCTATTTTTGAGAGAAGACTCTCGCCTGAGGGCATCTCACATATCCCCACTGAGTAAAGGAAAAGGTCACAATTTGGGCTTGCCTCTAGTTGGGTTAAATTACTGATTATATGCTCGCGCCTCTCTCGCAGAGTTGTCTTAACTTCCAACTCTGCTCCCCTATTAAGCCTGAAGTCATGAATGCCGCCCTTCGGGCCAAACCAAAACTCTATTGCGCATTCGCCATAATGAGTAATTAAGCGCTCAAGGACGTGTATCTCACCCCAAAGGCCGACTACTTCGTCGCGCTTGTCTTTCTCTTTGGTTAAGAGTTGCTTAAATGATTTAAGTGACTCATCAATTGCTGCCTCAACATTTGTTTTGTTCCTATAGATATCTCTCACAATAGCGAGCACCACCATATAAAACACCTCAAACAATGCCTTGTGATCGCATGTTATTTGCAAATATTTATTACGTTGAGTGAACTTAATATTTTTAAGATTTTTCCAGTCTGAATTAGTCTCAGATTTATACTCAATCTCGAAAGACATTCGAGAAGCAAGTGGATCAATAATTAGTCGTGCGTCGAAATCAAGATCAAATGGAACTATCCTAGGTTGATCGTGATCTAGAAAATAGTTCTCTATCGTTTTCCAAGAAGGTTCTTTTTCCATAATGATACTTTTAGCTATCTTCTGAACTTAAGAGTGCTGATAAAAACCATATTCATATACGCAAGCTCTTTTGTTCTATCAGCATTTGACCTAGTTTTCTTGAAGTCTTCCTTAACTAGGAACATCAGTAACATCTTGATTAATGGAATATCTGTCGGACTCCCTTTTTCACCCAATAACAGTTGCGATCTAAAAGCTTTATTTAGGAGTATCCTATCTGTCTTCCTATCAATCTTAAACAACAATTCTTCTTGGAAGTGCGCCCATTCGAAATTAATATTGCGATACTGCAGAAGATTTTTCCCCTCCTTGTTGTAGACTTCAGAAGCCTGCCGTCTTATTTTCTTTACTACAGGTTTAGGGATACCTGCATGGGGAACAATGATATCTTGCAGCTTAGCTTTTTTACTTTTCTTCCTATATATTTGTTGGGCTTCACTTCGAAAGGCATTAAAAGGAATGCCGTTGCTAGTTTCAGCATCTTTAACTGCATCAACAAAATTTTCGGGCGTAATTATTTTGTGTTTTTGGGTGCTTAGGCCAAAATATTGATCAAGTTCGCTTGGTAAATTAATAGCAACTCTAGCCAAAGAGCCATGAGGCTCTGAGTCAGCATTAACTAACCCATTCCAACCTCCTGCTTGGATGAGTCGATTATTTCTATAGAAGTAAAAGCCTTGTTTTGCAGCAGCATTACCACCTAATTTATATTCCATAGCATTTGAATTTGGCTGCCATATCGCACAATACATGTCTAACTTTCCTAAACCTTCAATATTAGCGGCAAAAATTTCTGGATATGTACTTGAGGGAGATTCTTCTTGCTCTGGAAATGGGTCTAACGAAAAAACCTCCTCACTGGTATATTCATCAACTTCATCGACATGCTTTGATTCAATTACAATCTCGAGTCCCTCATCCTCTATAAATCGATGAAAGTGAAGCCCAATATATGTTTTAAGATTATTGATTATTCTTCGTAATGACTTCCCGACGGCCATTTTTTTGACTTTAATTCCATCAATCTTTTCCCAAATTACAGCTGTGCCTGAGTTATCGATTTCTTGATTGGTATTAAATTGATTTCTCAAAATATTTATTTCATCTAGATCCGGTGAATCACAGCGCCAATCATCACTCATACTCTCAATAGTCCATTTTCTGCCCTCCCAAGTTGATGAATTCTGACCAAGGGAAATCACAGTTAGCTCACCTGCATGGGCTATCGATGCGAGCTTCATTCCCATTCCATATTTGCCTAGGCTACCAACTTCTTTTTCAGTTTCTGAGCCAAATCGCATCGCCTCATCAATGACAGCACCTCCCATCCCAAAGCCATCATCTATGATCGCAAATTTAAGTATCTCCATATCGTTATATTGAAAAACCATACGGATTTTACTGGCTTTAGCATTAATACAATTATCGAGTAAGTCTCCAATCGACTGATCTAGGTCATAACCCATTTTTCGAAGTGCAAAAATCAATTTTTCTAAGTGGGGGGGCAAATTTTTAGAGTTTTTGTAGGAAGACATAACGAATACTTTGCAGGTTTAAGAGTAAACAAGCATAACGGAGTGACTAATTGAGTCAAGTGACCCAGCTCTCATCTATTTCGGTAGAATTTTAAATGATCTTTCTATTACTATGGTGATATGAAGACATTACTCATTAAAGTACCTAAGGGGAGACGACCGTAATGAATAGGTATGACGAGAAAAATGGCGACCTCTACCCTTGTGGTTGCATTAAAACCAAGGTCTTAGGCACAGGCCACTATTGTGACCAAACAGAAGCGGCCAGCATGCTTGGATTTCACTTGGGGTTAGCTACCGACTGCTTTGATAAAAGTGACCTGGAAGAGTTTAGGTCCAGGACTTTGCATTAGTTATATGTAAAAAAATCTGATTACGAAAGGAAGACTTCGAGACTTAAGATTGATTATGAGATTTGAATTTTTACTATTGCTCGCAATTGCTTTTTCAGCCTCTGCCGACAGCTATGACCGCAAAGAATTCAACTATCGCAGCTACAAACCCAATACCTCCATAGGCTTCTACACCAACAAAACCTGTGACTTCATCAACATCGACCACATCGTCAGCCTCAAGGATGCATATGAGAGCGGCGCTGCCTCTTGGAGCGCATCTAGGAAGAAAGCCTTTGCAAACGACCGGTCTAACCATGTGCCTTCATGCGGCCGCGTGAACAGTTCTAAAGGGTCTGAAGGGCCAAGTGATTTCCTTCGCAGAAGCCATGATGGAAGAGGTTTAGAGTATAAAATCATTAGATTCTGTGAGTACGTGCAAAGGTATTATGCGGTGAAGATTAAGTATGGGTTGTCTTTTAGTAGTAATAAAAAACGTCCATTTGAAGGCTGTGGAATCAACTCGCTCTAGCCCTGATTTGACTGGATGGGCTATTCAGTTATGCTTGGGTAATCAATAAAAAAGGTTAACCCCATGCTCGCTCTGATGAATCGTTTCTCCAAGTACTCCATTGTTATCTTCGTCTTTTTAGCCATCACTTTTTCACATGCTCAGGATGAGAGAGCAGAGGATATATCTATCTTAGATGTTGATGCTTCAGGAGAGGTTGATGCTTTAACAGATGGTCTTCTATTGCTGAGATCAATGTTTGGTTTGACTGATGATGTTCTCACCACAGGTGTCGTGTCCGCTGATGCTACTGTTAGTGATGCCACGTCTATTGACTCATATATAACATCGATAAAGGACACTACGTATGGCAAGTTAAATTCATCGGGAGAGCCTGGACCTGCTGGGCCACAAGGGGAGAAAGGCGACAAGGGAGATACTGGTCCTCAAGGAGAGAAAGGTGATACGGGTTCTCAAGGAATCCAAGGTGTCAAAGGTGATACAGGCTCTCAAGGTATAGCAGGAACGGATGGTGTTGATGGAGCTAAGGGAGATACAGGTGCAACAGGAGCAAAGGGAGATACAGGCGCAACAGGAGTGCAAGGAATCCAAGGTATCAAAGGTGATACAGGCTCTCAGGGTTTAGCAG
>JGI20152J14361_10002293_pt1 | contig 11555 bp, 7 predicted proteins | sample COG_02_FD_14361 | JGI IMG/M metagenome (IMG submission 14361)
CAATGTGAAAGCTGGGAGTTGAAACACCCAATGCTAACGAAAATATAGGTGTATTAATGAATAACGATAATAGAAATAAAGTAAAACCAGTAAGTATTACTGACACTGTCAAATTAAAAATGATATGTTTTTTTTTGTAATGACCTACTTCATGTGCTAACACAGCTACAATTTCATCAGCACTTAAATCATTTATAAGTGTATCATAAAGCGTAATCCTTTTTTGATTTCCAAAACCAGAAAAATAGGCATTAGCTTTTGTAGATCGTTTTGATCCATTAATCACAAAAATATGATCTACCTTAAATCCAACAGAATTTGTATATCTTGTAATAGCGTTTTTAAGTTCTCCCTCTTTTAAAGGGGTTTGTTTATTAAAAAGAGGAACAANAAGTTTGGAATAAAACATATTCATGAATAGGGAGAAAAGGGTAATTAATCCCCAAGTGTAAAGCCAGAAATAACTTCCAGTGAATTCATAAAACCAAGTAATTAATGCTAGAATAGCTCCTCCAAGAAAAATAGTCATCAAAAGTCCTTTCAACTTATCTAAAAAGAAAGTTTTTTTACTTGTTTTATTAAATCCAAATTCCCCCTCTATTACAAAGGTTTTATATAACGAAAAAGGTATGCTTATGATATCACTTCCAATAATTATAATTCCAAAAAAAATTAAAGTTGTGGTTATGGTATTGTCAGAAAATCCTCTTGCAAAATTATCTAACATTAAAAATCCGTTAAAAAAGAAAAAACTAAGTGTCGTAATTAAAGAAAATAATGAAGAAAATATATTAAAGTTGTGATTCGTTTTTTTGTATAGTTGAGATTTTTGGTATTCATTTATTTCATAAACATCAGAAACTTCATTGGGTGGAGTGTCATTAAAATGTTTAGCATTTAAATGATTTAAAACCGTATCTAAAACAAATTTTATTAATAAAATGGTTATTAAAATATAAAATAGGGTAGTGGGCTCCATTATTTATTAATTTTTTTGCTAGCATACATAGCTGCGCCAATAATTCCTGCATTATTTTTAAACTTAGCAACTTTAATCTTTACATCTGTAGTCAAATGGTGTTTAAATTTATCATACTTTTTACTAATGCCACCTCCTAGAATAATTAGATTAGGCGAGAATATTGTTTTGATGTATTGAAGTAAAACATCAAAGCGAAGAGCCCATTCCTGTAGCGTTAATTCTTCTTTTTTTCTGATAGAATCTGCACAAAAGAACTCAATTATTTCTCCATCTTTATGGAGTAATTTTCCTATTTCTAAATTAGGAATTAATTTTCCATTATTAAATAAACCAGACCCTATTCCAGTTCCTATAGTAATAACCAGCACTACACCTTTTTTACCTTTACCAGCTCCTAAAGTTACCTCGGCTATACCTGCTAAATCAGCATCATTACTTATGTAAAAAGGAATATTGCAAATACTTTGAAAAAAATCATCAACTTGTATATTTTTCCACTTTGTACTTAAATTACCAGAATGTATACATTTCCCATCTATTATTGTCGTTGGAAAACTACATCCAACAACTTTATTCCAATTAAAATAGGTTGCCATTTCTTTTACAACTTCGCCAATAGCATCTGGTGTTGCTGGTTTTGGTGTTGCTATTCTGTGTCTTTCAGAGATTAATTCACCTGTTTTAGTGTCAACAATAGCAGCTTTAATTCCAGAACCACCAATATCCATACCAAGTACTTTCATGTATTAATTATTTAAAGTTTCGTTGTCTTTTTGCTTCAAAAAGTAATATAGCAGCAGCTACAGAAACATTCATAGAGTCAATTTCTCCTTGCATTGGAATATTAATATTTCTTATTGAATGGTTTCTCCAAATTTGTGTTAAGCCATTAGCTTCTGTGCCAACAATAATAGCTGATGCTTCGGTGTAATCTTCATCTGTATATTTGTTTGAGTTTTGTAAAGTTGCAGCATACATTTTTATGTTTTTTTGTCTTAAAAATGCTATAATTTCTTCTGAGGAAGAAATCACAATTTTTTTGGTAAAAACTCCTCCTACACTAGATCTAATTACATTAGGGTTAAAATGATCTGTCTTTGGATCTGCTAAAATTACAGCATCAATATTAGCTGCATCTGCAGTTCGAATCATCGCACCAATATTTCCAGGTTTTTCTATACCTTCAAGAACTAAAATTAATGGATATTTGTTTTTGAAGGTTAATGACTTTAGATTAATATATTTTGATTTCGCTACAGCTATAATACCTTCTGTTGACTCTCGATAAGCTATTTTTTGATAAATCTCAGGAGTGATTTCAATTACTTCTTTAGCATTAAACTGTTTTATATAATGATGCTCTATCTTTTTAGAAATAAATAAAAGTGATTCAATCTCAAAATCACTCTTAAATGCAAGTTCAACCTCTCTTTTTCCCTCAATAATAAATAATTGTTGTTTTTTCCTTTCTCGGGATTTCTCTTGTAGTTTGAGAATATTTTTTATGAGTGGATTTTGAAGACTTTGTATTTGTTTCATATAATTTGAAACATTTAATTTTAGTTCCTTACAAATTTATACTTTTAATTCTTTTTAATTAGTATTCTCATAAAAAAAGGGCACTAAATTAATAGCACCCTTTTTAAATTTTTTATTCTGATTTAAATTTATTAGAATAACGTTTCCATAATTTGGTTTGGTGAGATTCTAAACTTATTTTCCTTCCTTGAATAAAAGCTTCAGTTAAAACATTTCCTCTCATATCAAGAGCATCTCCCTCAGAAATAAACAATGTAGCGTCTTTTCCAACTTCAAGAGTTCCAACCTTGTTATCAATTCCTAGAATTTTCGCAGCATTATTTGTAATTAATTTAACAGCATCCTCTTTGTCTAAACCATGTGCGGCAAATGTACCCGCGTAAAATGGTAAATTACGAGTATTCATTCTTTCCATTTGGCCTTCCATACCTATACCAACTAAAATTCCTAAATCTGTTAACGTTTTTGCAATTGTATATGTATAGTCATAGGCATGGTCTTCACTTTCTGGATTTCTATGAGGTCTTTCGAGGAGAACAGGTATATTGTTATTAACAAGTAGGGTTGCAACTTTTTCGGCTTCATGTCCATTGACCAACACTAAATTATTAATTCCTAAATTCTTAGCCATTGTAACAGCATCGGTAATTTCTTTTTGCCCACTAGCATGAATAAAAAGTTTTTGAGTTCCAAGGAACAATCCTTTAGTTGATGAAAAGGGTAAATTCTTGATAGAATTATCTTTTTTGTGATACTGTTTTGCACTTTTAAAAAAAGAGGTTATCTCTTCTGTTTTTTTAAGGTAGTTTTTATCTGGTTTGAGAGCCGGATCTTCACCAAGCCACCATCTACCACTGGTAAAACTAGATGGCCAGTTCATATGGATTGCATCGTCATTTTTTAGAGAAGCATCTTCCCAATTCCAAGCATCTAGTTGAACTACAGAAGAGGTTCCAGAAATGGTTCCTCCACGTGGAGTGATTTGAGCCATTAAAACTCCATTTGGTCTCATAGATTCAACTACCTTGCTTTCTGCATTGTAGGCTATGATACTTCTTATATGTGGATTCATAATTCCAGTTTCTCTAACATCTGAAGATGCTTTAACAGCATCTACTTCTACTAAACCAAGAGTTGAGTTAGTAGCTATGAACCCAGGGTAAATATGTTTACCATTAGCATAAATAATTTTTCCAATTCTTGCTATTTTAGTTTTTGAACTACCAACAAAAATAATTTTTCCTTTACTAAACATAATAAGGGAATTTTCAATAATCTCTCCATTACCCAAATGGGCTGTTGCTCCTTCAATAGATATTGATTTGGTTTGCTTGCTTGCCGGGGTTTGTTGTGCTGTGATATTTACTATTGTAAGTAAAAAAATCAAACTGTATATAATTTTTCTCATGTCTTATATTTCTTTTGTGTCACAATGAAAATTTCTATCTTTTCTTTTCTTTGGTAATTGTGTTTTACCACCACCCATTTTTTCTATTAACATCAAGCTAATGAGTTTTGCTTTTTCTAATTTAATGGCTGCTCTTTTTCTTTCGTCTTCTTTTATGTCAAAATAGATCTTGCCTTCAATGATTGTTTTTTCAGCTTTAGCGTAAATAGATAATGGGTGATCACTCCACAAGACAACATCGGCATCTTTTCCAACTTTAATACTTCCAACTCTGTCATCTATGTGTAAAAGTTTTGCAGGGTTTATAGTAACCATTTTCCATGCTTCTAATTCTGACATTCCACCATATTTTACTGTTTTTGCAGCCTCTTGGTTTAATCTTCTTGACATTTCCCTGTCATCAGAATTAATTGCAACAGTAACACCAGCATTATGCATAATTGCAGCATTGTAGGGGATAGCGTCATTTACTTCATATTTATAGGCCCACCAATCTGAGAAGGTAGATCCACCAACGCCATGTTCTTTCATTTTATCAGCTACTTATATCCCTCTAAAATATGTGTAAAAGTATTTACATTGAAATTGAATTTTTCAGCAACTTTCATTAGCATATTAATTTCACTTTGAACATATGAATGACAGGAGATGAAGCGTTCTTTATTTAAGATTTCTGCTAAAGTTTCCATTTCTAAATCTTTTCTGTAAGCTTGACCACTTTTCTTAACAAGATCATATTCCTTAGCTCTTTGAAAGTAATCTGTAAAAACTTGTTCAACACCCATACGGGTTTGTGGAAACCGATAACTTGTGTTTGATCTAGATTGCTTTACATTTTCACCTAAAGCAAATTTTATGAATTTAGGGGAGTTCTCATAGATTAAATTTTTAGCATTTTCACCCCATTTTAATTTAATAATTGCTGAACGACCTCCAATTGGATTAGCAGAGCCATGGAGAATTTGAATTGAAGTAGTTCCTCCAGAAAGATTTCTATAAATATTAATGTCTGTTGGATCTACAACATCTTCTATGGTTACTTCTGCTGTAGAGTTGTGACCACCTTCATTAATAGCTGAGGCAGCTATATGTGAGTGCTCGTCAACTATTCCTGCAGTTAGATGTTTTCCCTTCCCATCAATCACTAAAGCTTTATTGTCTTTTAAATTGCTTCCGATTTGAACAATTTTACCATTTTTAAGTAATACATCTGTATTTCTTAAAATACCCTCAGATTCACTTGTCCAAACTGTCGTGTTTTTCACTAAAATAGTTTGTTGTGTTGGTTGTGTAAAGTTTCCATATCCTATATTAGGAAAAGATACAGGATGAATAATAATGCTATTATCTTTATCAACTTTAATTTTTTTCTTTTTCTGTTCTTCTTTAATAATTTTTGTAGCTGTCCATGAAGTTTGATTTCCTGCACTATCAAATGCAGTGCCATTTATTTCATTAGAGTTATAAGATACTTTTCCTAGAATTCTTGTGAAAGTACTGTTATTGTTCATAGTAATAGAAACCCAATTATTTTTGAAGGAAAAAGTTGATTGTATCTTCTCATTTTCTAATGTTAAATTTCCTTTTTGTTTCGCTCCTTTTCCAGTGATTGATAAATTGTATTTTTGATCCTTAAGACTTAAGGTATAATTACCTGTAATATCTTTAATATTCATATCATTGATAATATTTCTGTCTCCTTGAACCCAGTTTTCATGAATAGTAGTTTTAGAATCAAAAACATCCCCTGATGTGATAATAAAATTGGCGTAACTACCAATATTTAGATTTCCAATTTTATCATTGCCTAATATTTGAGCAGGAATAGAGGTAAGTGCTGCCAATGCATTTTTTTTACTAAAACCATATTTGATTGCTTTTCTTAAATTTTTATGAAAAGAGCTCATTGATTTTAATTTATAGGTAGTTATAGCAAAAGTAATCTCATTGTTAGATAAAACACTCAGATTTGAAGGTTCTTGATTCCACTTACGCATTTCGCCCAAATCGATATGTTGCGCTAACAATGGATCAGCTACATCGTAAGCATCTCTGAAGTTAATTGGTATGATAAATTTTGCATTGGTATTTTTTATATCTTGTATTCTTTCAAATTCATCTCCCGACCCTACAATGGTATATTGAATACCAAATTCGTCTCCAACTTTATCAGCTCTTAAAGCATCTACATGATTTCCTGTTTCAAATATTTGTGTTTCATTTTTATTTTTATTTAGTGCGTCTAGAGATAGGTCTTTATTCTTCATTTTTCCGTTTGCGTACCAAGTAGCATCTAGATAAGTTTGACGAAGTAAGGCCATTGCTCCCATTCTTGATGTTGGATATGATTGTCTGGATTTTACACTTTTAGAAAATGAAAGATATTGGGCTGAATTATCATCTAAAATTCTGTATGCATTGTTTGAATTTGGATTAAGTGAAACTAGCATTCCACTTCCTCTCATAATACCATCTTGTGAATGTGTATTTACTACACCAAACCCGGCTTTTAAGTATTCTTTGGATTTTTTGGAGTCAAACTTAAAAAGAGAATGTGAGGATGTTTCTGGTCTAATGTGGTCATTCCAATAATACCCTTTTCTTTCTGCATCATACTGAGGTCTTCTTCCTCTTGAAAAATCTCTTTTTGGCTTTTTAATTCCAAAATCAGAATATAAATCTATAAATGAAGGGTATATAATTTTACCACTTAAATCTATAGTTGTTGTGCCTTTAGGAATTTTTACTGATTTACCAATAGAAACAACTATTCCATCTTTAATCAATAATATACCTTTTTTGAGAACCTTTTCTGAACTCATATAAATGGTAGCATTTTTAAATGCAACCATAGTATTTTTTGATGTTTTTACACCAGTATTTACAGGGAAGTACTCTTGTGCTTTTGTAAAAGTAACAGATAAAAGCGTGAGTACTAAAAATAGTTTTCTCATTTCTTTAGTATTTATTTTATAAATCTATTGAGAAGTAAATACTTATTCGATGTTTGTAATTGTTTTTAACAAAACTTTATGAGCAGAATAATGGTTATAATTATGCCTTAATAAAAACTTTCATTGATTGATCTTAAAAGTATTCTAATTAAGAATTATACTTTATTTTGGGGTGTTTTGAAATAACTAATTAATAGATTTACCACATAATTGTAGGAATTAATCCCTTTGACTTGTTTGTTAGATTTTAAATAGACATTGTATCCTTTTTTTACAATGGGTTCAAAAGGATTCTTATAAGTATTCCAGAAATCAGTTGAGCATTTAAAATCAATTAAAACCCCTTTGTTTAAAGTTTTATAAATTTCCTTAAAAGTATCTTGATCTCTCTTGTATAATTCAAATATGACATATCTGGTGGCCATCCTATATGCAGAATATTTAAAATAAGGATCATCATTAGACAATGCTGCTAAAAAACCTATAAAATTTGCTTCGTTTTCCGCAGCAAAACCAATTTGGTGAGCCATTTCATGGGTTGTGGTTGTGGGTAAAATGGTTTTTGGAATCAATCTATTCACTTGCGCTTCTCCAGTAAATGGATTTAGATAACCTGAAGTTCCGTTATAAGATTGAAAAACACTTATTAACGAATTTTTTGCTCTACCATATTTGTAATTAAATAGAGAATTATCATGGGCTAATTTTTTATATCCCTTTTTGGCAAGTAAATAAATATCTTGATTTGAATGAGGTATAATTACACTTATTGAATCTGATTTTGTAATCGCTAAGTGAGATTGATTTAGTTTTGTAACTAAATATTTGGTTAGGTTAACCAACTCCTCATTGTTATATGGAGTAGTTTTGAACTCTAGGTTTTTATTTAGAGGCTCTCTAAAATAATTTAATCCCCATAAGAAATAAAACAAGAAATAAACTATTGAGATAAATGATGTGACCCCAAAAACTTTAGAAACCATATTTGTAAAGCGTGTTGAAACCAATTTATAGATCAAATAAATCAAGTATAAACCAAAAAGTATAATAATAAGATCTCCAAAAGAGAAAGGCATCCACCCAAATAAAATTCTTAAAAAAGAGCTTATGTATGGGTATATTCCTCTAGAATAATAGGTTTCAATAAAAGATGGATTGCTTTCTATCCATCTCATGAATAGTATTTGAATTCCTAAAAAAAGGGTCAGATAAATATTTCTTTTTTTTATCTTCATGTTGGTAAAAATACAGAAAGAATTGTAGAACTTTATACTTTGTTAACATGATAATAACAATTTGGTTAACAAATCTTGTTTAAAAATAAAATCCAATAAGAGAAACCTCAATTACAAGTAAAAATATACATTTGTTACTATGGAAAAAACACAATCATTTAGTGGTAAAAAGATAGATAAAGCTAAAATTATTAATCTCGAAAAAGGGAAAATACCACCTCAAGCTTTAGATTTAGAAGAGGCTGTCCTCGGTGCAATGATGATTGATAAAAAAGGGATTGATGACGTTATTGATATTTTGCATCCAGATGCATTTTACGAATTGAAACATCAGGAGATTTATAGAGTTATTTATGATTTATTCCAAGAATCTAAACCCATAGATTTATTAACGGTTTCAAACGCTTTAAGAAAAAACGCGAAACTTGATTTAGTTGGTGGTGATTTTCATTTAATAAGACTGACACAAAAAGTAGCATCGTCTGCTCATATAGAATTTCATGCAAGAATAATTCTTCAAAAATATATTCAACGCAGATTGATTAGTATTTCTAGTGATATTATTGAAAATGCTTATGATGAAACTTCAGATGTGTTTGATTTATTAGATAATGCAGAAGCAAAACTATTTGAAGTAACTCAGGGGAATTTAAAGAAAAGTTCGGAGGGAGCTAGTGATCTTGTAAAACAAGCTTTAACTAAGATTCAAGAAATTTCAAATAAAGAAGGAATGAGCGGTTTAGCCACAGGTTTCACAAAACTAGATGCGATTACTTCAGGTTGGCAACCCTCAGATTTAATTATTATTGCAGCCCGTCCTGGTATGGGGAAAACTGCTTTCGTTATTTCTATGGCTAAAAATATGGCAATTGATTTTAATCATGCTGTTGCTGTTTTTTCATTGGAGATGTCCTCTGTTCAATTAATAACTAGAATGATTTCCTCTGAAACTGGATTAACTTCAGAAAAACTTCGTAAAGGAAATTTAGAGCCTCATGAATGGGAGCAGTTGAATGTGAAAGTAAAACGATTGTCTGATGCTCCAATTTTTATAGATGATACACCATCATTATCAATTTTTGATTTACGAGCAAAAGCAAGAAGATTGGTTTCTCAACATAATGTGAGGATTATAGTAATAGATTACTTACAACTAATGACTGCTGGAAACAACAATAAAAGCGGTGGAAATCGAGAACAGGAAATCTCTATGATTTCTAGGAATTTAAAGGCTTTAGCAAAAGAGTTAGAAGTTCCTGTTATAGCCCTTTCACAATTATCTAGAGCTGTAGAGACCAGAGGAGGAAGTAAAAGACCACTATTATCAGATTTACGAGAATCTGGTGCAATTGAACAAGATGCAGATATTGTTTCATTTATTTTTCGACCAGAATATTATGGAATGACAGAATGGGATGATGATGAACACACACCTTGTGAAGGTCAAGGTGAATTTATTATTGCAAAACACAGAAATGGTGGACTAGATAATATTCGTTTAAAATTTACTGGACATTTAGCTAAATTTTCAGATTTAGAAGAAGGTTTTAGTAGTGAATTTCAGTCTAGTATGAATACAGATTTTACTGAAGACGTTTTTCCAGATACACGAATAGAACCAAAAGATGCCTTTGAAATTGATGAAGGCGATGTCCCTTTTTAAAATTATAATCAATAAACTCTTATTAACTTAATACTATCTATATGAAACGTATTCTAATTTTAATACTTTTTTGTTGCAACCATTTTTTACTGGTTTCCCAGGAGGATAAAATACCATTTCAACCTTTAGATGTTTTCTCTTTAGAATGGGTTTCAGATCCACAAATATCTCCAGATGCTTCTCAAATAATCTACAGAAGAAATGGCTTTGATATTATGAAAGATAGATCTAGAGGAAATCTTTGGATTCTTAATACAGATGGTTCTTCGCACAGAAAACTAACTTCAAGAGAAGTTAATGAATCAAATGCAAGATGGTCACCAGATGGAAATCGTATTGCTTTTGTTAGTAGTACAGATGAAGGTTCAGAGTTATATATGTATTGGGTTTTAACTGGGCAAATTGCAAAATTATCTCAATTAGAAATGTCTCCAGGTAATTTAACCTGGTCACCCGATGGAAAACAATTAGCTTTTACCATGTTTAAAGCACAAAATTCACCTGTTATTGTTAAGATGCCTAAAAAACCAAAGGGAGCAAATTGGGCAAAACCTGCAAGAATTACTAACAGATTAAAGCATGAGGCAGACGGAAGAGGGTATATGAATCCAGGATTTACACATATTTATACAATACCTGCTCAGGGAGGTACACCTAGACAAGTAACCAGTGGTAACTATAATCATTCGGGTAGTTTATCTTTTTCTCCAAATAATAATTCTATATATTTTTCGGCAAATCGAGTTGAAAATTGGGAATACGACTTTAGAAATAGTGAAATTTACAGTGTAGATATTTATTCAAAAAAAATTAGTGTTCTTACCTCTCAAAATGGACCTGATTTTTCTCCTAAAGTTTCTCCAAATGGTAAAAAAGTTGCTTTTTTGGGATATAAAGATAAATCACAAGCTCACCAAAATAGGGTGCTGTATTTAATGAATTCTGACGGTGAGAATAGGAGAATTGTTTCTCAAAAATTTGACAATAGTATTTCAAATATTTCTTGGGATAAGTCGGGGAAAGGCTTGTATTGTACATACGATGAAAAAGGAAATTCAAAAGTAGCATATATCACAACAAATGGTAAAATAAGTAAACTTGCCGATAATTTGGGAGGAACTACTATTGGAAGACCCTATGCCTCTGGTTCGTATTCTGTTGCCAATAACGGAACATTAGTGTTTACACATACTAGACCAGAATACCCCTCCGAACTTGCCGTTATACGAGATAGTAAACCACCAAAATTAATTACCAATTTAAACGAGGATATTTTAGCACATAGAGTACTAGGAGAAACAGAAGAGGTTTGGTATACTTCTACTTTTGACGGAAGAAAAATTCAGGGATGGATAGTAAAACCCCCTTTTTATGATGCTTCCAAAAAATATCCATTATTAGTAGAAAATCATGGTGGGCCAATTTTAAATTATGGTGATCGTTTTACTGCAGAAATCCAATTGTATGCTGCAGATGGATATGTGGTATTTTATCCAAACCCTAGAGGAAGTACTAGCTATGGAGAAGAATTTGCAAATTTATTATATAATAATTATCCGGGACAAGATTATAATGATGTTATGGATGGAGTTGATTTTTTAGTACAAAATGGTGTTGCAGATCCTCAACAATTATTTGTGACAGGAGGAAGTGCTGGGGGTATTATGACTGCATGGATGATTGGTAAAAGTAATCGTTTTAAAGCTGCTGTAGTTGTAAAACCAGTAATGAATTGGATAAGTAAAACTTTAGTAGCAGACAACTATTTTGGGTA
>JGI20152J14361_10002298_pt1 | contig 11541 bp, 7 predicted proteins | sample COG_02_FD_14361 | JGI IMG/M metagenome (IMG submission 14361)
AAACCGTGCTGATCACCGGCTGCGGCCCCATCGGTGCGCTGTGTATTTTGGCGGCCCGCCACGCCGGCGCCGCGCGCATCATCGCCACCGATCTTTCCGATTACACCCTCGAAATGGCCCGGCTTTGTGGAGCGGATAGCGCGCTCAACACCGCAGAAAATCCACAAGCCTTGGAGGCGTTTTATACAGACAAAGGCCAGGTTGATGTGCATGTGGAATGCTCTGGCGCGGCGGCGGCACTGGCCGCGGGCGTGGCCTGTTTGCGGCCGCGCGGCAGTTTGGTCCAGCTTGGCCTCGGCGGCGACATGACCGTGCCGATGCAGGCAATGACCGCCAAGGAGATCACTCTTCGCGGCTCATTTCGTTTTCATGAAGAGTTCTTCACCGCCGTGAAGCTAATGCAAGCGGGCGCGATCACTGTAGATCACCTGATCACCCACAGCTTCCCAATGCGCGACGCCGTTCAAGCCTTCACAACCGCAAGCGATCGCAGCCAGGCGATGAAGGTACAGCTCCAATTTTAGGCCGCCCCAAACCCCACCCGTGCCTTTTATGTGTTCACCGCAACAGGCGGGTTGCCCGGTATCGGAAGGCCGCGCAGGGCTTTGTTTGAGCGCATATATTGCGGCGCGTAAGCGGCCTCGGCATTCAATGCTTCTGCCGCATGCCAGGCCCAACGCGGGTTATTGAGCATGCCGCGCGCGAGAGCCACCATATCCGCCTGGCCCGAACGGATCACAGCCTCTGCCTGATGCGGCTCAGTAATTTGCCCGACAGCCATCGTCGGCATTTGCGTGTGGCGACGAATGTCCGCGGCAAATCCAGTCTGGTAGCCCGGCCCGACCTCTATGTTTTGCTCAGGCGAATTGCCAGCGCTGGAGACATCGATAAAGTCACAGCCCCGGGCCTTCAAGGCCGCTGCAAATTGGGTGGATTCTGTAATATCCCAACTGGAATGCGCCACCCAATCTGTCGCTGAAAACCGCACGCCAAGGGCTTTATGTTTCGGCCAAACATCGGCCACGGCGTCAAAAACTTCGAGTGGGAAGCGCATTCTGTTTTCCAGGCTGCCACCATAGGCATCCGTACGCAGATTGCTCAAAGGCGAGAGAAATTGATGCAAAAGATACCCATGCGCCGCATGCAACTCAGCCACCTCAAACCCGATACGATCTGCCCGAATAGCCGCATCGACGAAGGCCGCCTTGATCCGTGCAAGCCCGGCCGCATCTAGGGCCGCCGGTGTCTCCCAGCCAACAGGAGCATAGGCTGTGGCCGACGGGGCTTCGGTGGCCCAACCCCGTGGATCGGACGCCGCAATTGGTTTCCCGCCGAGCCAAGGTAGATCCGTCGAGCCCTTGCGGCCCGCATGGCTCAACTGAATACCCATCGTGGTATTCCCAAATGTTTGACAAAACTCGACCACGCGTTTCAGACTCGCTTCATGGGCATCTGTGCATAGGCTCAAACAGCCAGGTGAAATTCGCCCCCTCATTTCAACGCCCACAGCTTCTGTGATAATCAAACCAACCCCCGAGACCGCATATTGCCCCAGGTGCATCAAATGCCAATCGGTCGCGGCGCCCTCATCCGCACTATATTGGCACATAGGTGCCACGATAATCCGATTGCGCAGCTCAATGCCGGCCAGAGTAATAGGTGAAAATAATTGACTGGCCATCTGGATTGTGCCCCTCACTGCATGGATTGAACCTTCCCAATTGGACAACTGGGCAAGTGGCCCCAGCTTGCAAATAAAGATGCAAATAGCAAATCGTTATTTCCCGGCACCGCAGGTTTGCGCTGATGACAGGAAATCGGCACTCTCACATTAAGAATCACCAGCAGGCGCATGGAGCGCTACAAAAGGACAAAATCCGCCATGAATATTTTGTTCGTCATGTATGACCAATTGCGCTTTGACTACCTGTCCTGCGCCGGCCACCCACATTTGCACACACCAAATTTTGACCGCGTGGCCGGCATGGGCGTCAGGTTCACCAATGCCTATGTGCAATCTCCGATTTGTGGTGGCTCGCGCATGTGTTTTACACCGGCCGATACGCCTCGTCTCACGGGGCGCAGTGGAATGGCTTCCCACTCAGGGTCGGCATGTGTTTACACCGGCCGATACGCCTCGTCTCACGGGGCGCAGTGGAATGGCTTCCCACTCAGGGTCGGCGAAATGACGATGGGTGATCATCTGCGCAATTTGGGCATGGACTGCTGGCTGATCGGCAAGACCCACATGAAAGCCGATGCCGCGGGCATGGCTCGGCTGGGGTTGAGTGCCGACAGCGTGATCGGAGCACGGCAAGCGGAATGCGGCTTTGACACTTGGATCAGGGACGACGGGCTTTGGGGCTATGGTCCTGATGGCTTTTATGACGAAAAACGTTCGCCCTATAATGAATATCTCAAATCCCAAGGCTACCAATCGCAAAACCCATGGGCTGATTTTGCCAATGCTGGTGTGGATGGCGAAGAGATTGCAAGCGGTTGGATCTTCAAAAATGCCGATAAACCGGCCAATATTGCCGAAGAGCATAGCGAAACGCCTTGGTTGACCAGTAAAACGATCGAATTCATGGAAACGCGGGACAAAGAGACGCCTTGGATGGCCCATGTCAGTTACATCAAACCGCATTGGCCCTATATCGTGCCGGCGCCCTATCACAATATGTATGGCGCCCGCCATGTGCCCCCCGCCAAGCGCCACGCGATCGAGCAAGATGACCCCCACCCGGTGTTTGGCGCCTATCAGGGCAATAAGATTGCGCAAGCCTTTCAAAAAGAAGAGGTCCGCCAAAAGGTAATCCCGGCCTACATGGGATTGATCAAGCAATGCGACGATCAGCTAGGTCGGCTGCTTACCTATCTCGAAGATAGCGGCCGCCTGAAGGACACGATGATCGTTCTGACATCGGATCATGGGGATTACCTAGGTGACCATTGGCTCGGCGAGAAGGACCTCTTTCACGACGCATCAGCAAAAATTCCGATGATCATCTATGACCCACGTCCAGCGGCAGACCCAACCCGCGGCACGGCCTGCGACGCGCTGGTGGAATCGATTGACTTGGCCGCAACCTTTGTCGATGCCGCCGGTGGGAAAGTGCCAGGTCATATCATTGAGGGCCACAGCCTGATCCCCTGGTTGCATGGGGAACAACCTGACTGGCGCTCCTACGCAATCAGCGAATATGACTATTCCGCCACGCCGCAAGCGATGAATCTCGGTCTAGAGCCCTGCGATGCGCGCCTATTTATGGTCTTTGACGGGCGTTTTAAACTGATGCACGCCGAAGGTGGCTTCCGCCCGATGCTGTTTGATCTGAAAACTGATCCCGATGAGTTTATAGACCTGGCCAAAAGCGATCGGCACCAAGCAGAGATTGACCGACTCTATGGCCAGCTCGCAGAATGGGGTCGGCGCATGAGCCAGAGGGTGACCAAATCGGACGAGGATATAAAGGCCATGCGCGGGCGCTCTCTTCGGCGCGGAATACTGCCCTTTTTGGCCGATGGAACGGAGGTGGACGCCGAATTATTGTCGAAATATCGTGGAACCGTAACCGGCAAAACCGTGACGCGATCAGATGACGATTGATGAAGAAGTGCCGATCGAAAAGCAGATCTATCGGCTCAAAAAAGTGTTGTCTTTATGCCGCACGATGCGCCTGCCGCCGATCCGTGAGATCTGGAATATGGGGTTGTTTGGGGTACAAAGTCTTTCAATGATCACGGCCAGCCGCACATGTCATTCTCAATGAGCTCTGCTCTGGGAGTTATTTTAGCCCACCGAAACGGGCTAAAATGCGTAATTCCCAAGAGGCAAGCACGCGCTCGCCTCTTGGATTATTACATTTTGTTCATTGTTGGTTCAGCTGCAACCGTACGCGCTGCGCTTCCATCTGTACCATTGACTGTGGCGCAAGCAGACAAAGCTAGGGTCGCGCATACCAGAAGCACGGATCCAATTTTAGACATATTATTACCTTTCATAACTGTGTTACGCGTTCACATATGTCAGTGTGTAAGGTTTATGGCAAGTTAAGATATGAATTGCCCCGCTGACATTAAAAAAATCGGGCAATTTTGCGACAAACCTCGCGACGCTTCAAATACAAGCGCGCAAGACAATAGCTAAGGGTTTGATCCGCGCCGTTTGCCCCATTGAACGCAGCGCATGATTTAGATGTCACTCAAACGCCCGAGTCGCGAAGCCTCCCTTTTTTGCCCATTGCGAGCTCAAGTAGCTCTTCCATTTTTCGATTCAAAGCTCTTATTTCTTCGCCTTCTGCGGTGAGCTTACTCAACCATCTAACAACCAATAATTTCGAACTTTGGACTGGAGACGTCGTCCTAATCACCTACAAACGCGCTACAGTCAGGTCACCTTGGTTTCGCAACTGAACAAGAAAAATGCGAACACCCGAAGCATCACAAGTCGCGCTAACTACAAAGGTGTGGAATTGCGCAAGGATCGAGAACCATGATCAGCTATCCAGGGTGCTAAAAAAGATTGACCAGCGATGTGAAGGGTACTGGGTTGAGCGGCGTGATGGCCGCACTACCGTTTTACACAAAGGCAAAAACCCAAATGAAAATACCCCTAGTGAAACTTGCGGTCCAACAATTTAGGTCCGTGGACCAAGGACCACCGGCCTAAAATAAAGGAGTACTGCTTCTGATTGATTGACCACAATCCTTGTGTTGTGCCGCGTCCGAGACGCGGGGGCCTGAAATTGGGGGGTTTGGTGTGAGCCTGGCACGTTTCATCTGTTTGGATTGGGCTCAGTAACCCCCAAAATAGAATGGCTAACACCTCACAGGGATGTCTAGCTCGGAAAACAGACAAGCGTACGGATATAGCAGCACTAAGGCGCGGATTGTACACCAGCTGAGAGCCTGTGGGGCTTATGCCCGATCACTGATCATGGGGCTTTTGGGCCAGAATGTAGCATCAACGGAGATTAGGCTCTCGCTACGATTGGTGCGGGAGTATTCACAGCAGATTAAGCTTTATCGTTGGCGTTTCGCTCAATCAGAGATTCGAAAGAAGTCACGGATTTTTATAAAGCGGCAATGAACGCGGCAATTTCTGAGGATACCAAAATGCAAGAAGCCCCTAAGGACGATAATGCATTGTAATCATTTAGTTGGTTTTGGTTGCGGGAGTAGGATTTGAACCTACGACCTTCAGGTTATGAGCCTGACGAGCTACCGGGCTGCTCCATCCCGCGCCAAGTCCTTGCTAGCTAGACCTTCACCGCGCAAACCACAAGAGGTAAATCGCAGATTTTTGCCTCTCAAATAAATTTTCGGCACAAAGCTGTGCAGTAATTTCAATCAGGGCGCACTCTCATTCTCAAACCGTGCGCACTTGAAAATCTGGTCCGTCGAGTATGTCACGAATCAGAGTGGATACGCGTGGAGACGTCTTTCGGACCAAGCCGCTGGCTTTAAGCCCCTCCCTTAGATCTGTGCCAATTCCAAGGCGCCGCCACAGGCGCGCCTTGTAGAGGATTTCATTCGTATCAATATGGGCCGACATCATACGACTCTGGAGCACCTCTGTATGCTTCCAATCGCGAATCGAAATTATCTCCGAAACCAAGGGCCAAGCTAAAGGTCTTGAATAGGACTGAATAAAGACGTTGTGTTCAAACTTCGCCGCCTGTCCGCCACCTTTGAACAATATACGATTGCCCAAAAGCGGTTCGCGTCCGCGGATTATGTAACGCAAGAAGGTTGCATCCTCGCGCGCGAACACACGGCAAAATGCAATCATATAGTGATTTGGCCAGGTCTTCGTTTTGAAATGGATCAAGTAATTTCCTCGAAACCGCTCTAAAGCGCGCGGAGACTGGCGGAAATAAGCATCCAGTGGAAACGTCAAAGTTCTCTGCCGAGGTGTGTGTTTGAACAAGACCGCTTTGCGATATTTTTGAGAAAATTCGCTGTGTGGCAACTCAGAATCTACGGCTTTCACATTGAAATAGTCACAAATGGCAATCAAATTGTGGGTATTGGGATAGGATTTGTTGTTCACATAGCGACCGAATTGCTGACGGTTTATCCCCAATTCGCGGGCCACAAAGGACACAGATTTCCTCAAACCGCAAAGCCATCGCAGGTTCTCACCAAATTCAGTCATTAAATTCGCCCAAATTAAAAAGTCATGATCAGATAAATGCTTAAAATACAGATCCTATATTTTCCGAGTCCCACCGCATTGCAATGCTTTTGACACAAATCGCTTAATTTTTGGGTGTCGGACGGGACGATTTTGAGCGTTTTAGCTCAAAGAGCGCTGCCAAAATGATTGGCTAAGCTGCCTCGAAAGCACTGGCAGACTCATGCGCCCGCTTTAGCGTGTATAAATACATAAAAGAAAGTTGAATAAATCGCCGCCCAATTCAATTTAAACAGTAAAATTAAGCGCCTTCGCATAAATTTGTATACTATAGCGCAATTACAATAGCCCGAACCTTCCTTTAGCGGTGTCAGTGTAGCGCGCAATGAGACAAAAGCGGGCGGAGCGAAAAATAGACCAGATCACGCCGTATGGCTCCGACCTAGAAGTCGTATCTTCCTTATGATCGTCACCTCATCGCCTGCTGCGCCACTTTTGGGAGGGGGACAAGAACATATAGTTCCCACGCCTGAGTGGATGCGGCCAGCTGTGCCTACCACCCCCCCTGCATACTGGGATAGAACGCGCCTGCTGCCACCCTCACCCTCACCTACCCCTGCAGCAGGCGCGTTCACTCTCACCGCTCCAATTTTTCATCGACATTTTCAGTACAATCGCACAACACTGGCCCATTAAATGCGAAACGGAGTCTCTATGTCAGATCATGGGTATGAAGCAGGGCGGCTGAATTTGCCTTTTGTTGGGATTTCCACATTTGGTAAACGCCCCTATGTGGCAGATTGGGACGCAATCGAGGCCGATGTGGCAATTTTGGGTGCTCCCTTCGATTTTGGCACCCAATGGCGCCCTGGCGCCCGCTTCGGCCCTCGAGCGGTCCGCGAAGCCTCCACTCTTTTTTCTTTCGGTCATGCCGGTGCCTATGACCACGAAGATGACGCCACATACCTCGCAAGCGATGTGCGGATTGTTGACTTGGGTGATGCCGATATCATCCACACGAAAACCGATGAAAGCCACGCCAACATCGAATTTGGCGTGCGCAAGATTTTGGCTGCCGGCGCGCTGCCCGTTGTGATTGGCGGGGATCATTCCATCAATATCCCGTGCATCAACGCCTTTTCTAAGCAAGAACCGGTACATGTGATTCAGATAGACGCCCATTTGGATTTTGTAGACAGCCGCCACGACGTGACGGCGGGCCATGGCAATCCCATGCGCCGAGCCATTGAAAAACCATGGGTCAGCGGCATGACTCAACTTGGCATTCGCAACGTCAGCTCCACCGCAAAAGAGGGCTATGAGGACGCAAGGGCGCGGGGGTCTGATATCCTCTCGGTACGGCAGATGCGGACGTTAGGGCTTGAGGGCGTTCTTGCGCGAATCCCTGCTGGAGCGCGCTACTATGTTACCATCGATATTGACGCTTTCTGCCCTTCAATCGCCCCAGGCACTGGCACGCCAAGCCACGGCGGGTTTCTCTATTATGATGTGTTGGAAATTTTGCAGGGGCTGACGCAGCGTGGGCAAATCGCTGGAATCGATCTGGTCGAAGTGGCCCCTGCCTATGACCCAACCGACAGCACGCAAATTCTGGCGGCGCAATTGCTCCTAAATTTTATCGGCTTTATTTTTCACGAAGGGCGATGAGTGGCGTTTAACGATCGCCACCGAGGTCTTGCCAAATTTCCTCTACCCAAGCTTTGATCTGCAACGCCTCCTCCCAGCGGTTTGACATCTCGCGCCCCTGAGCATCTGTCATCGCATATTCTGGCGGGCCAAGTTCACACAGAAAGATGCAGTCACCCCCCGCACGCGCGCGCCAATCTTGCAGCCCTTCACGCCACCAGCCCTTGAACAGCTCAACCCATTTTTGATGCTGTGGAAAGTCCAATTGCAGTTGAATTTGCTGGCGGCTGGCCACTCGGCCTTGAAAACTATCTGAACGCTGCAAAATGCGGCTCATCAAACCCATGTCACGTTCCGATAGGGGAAACCAAAATTCTCGGTCCACCACATAGTGGCTCAAGTCTGCACATATCCGCATTTCAGGGATCGCATCGAGCAGGCAAAGGGTGGAATAAAGATCATTCGTGATGCAATTGCGGTGGGTCTCAAATTGCACTGGAACGCCAATCTCATCGGCCATTTCCATCCATTGTCGGATCACCGGGATCATCCCATCAACGCTAAGTGGCATCACCTGGCCAATCACATCCACAAAAGGGCTGCCGAAATCCTTGGCCATCACCAGCGTCTCACGCAGGCTTTCAACACTCTTGGGAAAGGCAACAATCAAAGGCGTGAGCCCATGACGTTCCATATGCGGACGCACCTCATGGGCCTGTGCCACATCCCCAGCCCCCAGATCAATCGCCATCCCGTCATACCCCGCTTGCGCCACCATTTCGCACACCTGTTCATAGGGCAACTTAATCCCAGTTTGATCGTGCGGCTGCATGGCCCAGAGGCTGGTGAAGGTTTTGAGTGTCTGTGTCATACGGATCAGCCTGCAATGAGTTTACCAATGAGGCAAGCTATTTTCACGCGCCTTTGGCCCCAGCCTGACTTGCCGACCAAGGCAAAGAAAATTTACAGCCATGCCCGAAAACCGACGCCAAGACGAATAGAATCGCGCTAGGATGCTGACATGATGTTTTCACTACCTGATCCAGATGTGCTCTATGATGCCCTTGTCGCCCGCAGTGCCGCCTATGAGGGGCGCGCCTATGTCGGCGTGACTTCAACGGGCATTTTTTGCCGCCTCAATTGCCCAGCCCCCAACCCCAAACCAGAAAATTGTACGTTTTTTGAAACCCCTGGCGATTGTATCACTGCCGGATTTCGACCCTGCAAACGCTGCCACCCGCTGGCGCCAGTGGCGCGGCTGGATCCGCTTGTGGATCAGATGTTGAAAGCCTTTGATGCAGATCCGATGCGCCGTTGGAGCGAGACCTGCGTCATAGCGATGGGTTTTGACCCCTCAACCGTAAGGCGCGCCTTCAAACGCCATTTTGGCATGACATTTTTAGAAATGGCCCGTCACCGCCGTTTGCGCCACTCTGCTGAGGTCTTGGCCAAGGGCGATAAGGTTGTCGAAGCGCAGCTGAGCGCAGGATTTGAATCGCCCAGCGCATTTCGGGCCGCTTTTGCAAAATTCATGGGCCGCGCGCCAGGAGAATTTACCGAAAATGCGCAGTTGCGCGCCAGTTGGATCGATACCCCCATTGGCGCGATGGTGACAATTTGTGACGCCACGCAATTGCATTTGCTGGAGTTTCCCGAGCGAAAAGGCCTGGCCCACGAGGTGCAGCGCCTGTTTCAATTTTCCAAAGGGCAGCTGGGTTTTGGTCGCTTTGCCTTTACGGATCTGGTGCAAGCGCAACTGACGGAATTTTTTGGGGGACAGCGGCCGAAATTTGATCTGCCTCTGGCCCTGCATGGCACAGATTTTTCCAAGACGGTCTGGCATGCTTTGCAAGACATCCCCGCTGGACAGACGCGATCCTACGCGCAATTGGCGCAGTCTATTGCCCGACCCACGGCGATGCGCGCCGTTGCACGTGCGAATGGAGCCAATCAAATCGCAATTGTTGTTCCCTGCCACCGCGTCATCGGCGCGGACGGCACTCTAACAGGCTATGCCGGCGGGCTTTGGCGCAAACAAAAGTTAATAGAGCTGGAACGCGCCTATGCAGCGTCCGGCTCAAGCCTCAAGGCGCGCATGACGTCCAGCTGACGTTGGCACAATCCAAACCTCATCCATGGGCCATTGGCTTTCGTCTTTTTGAGCAAATCGCTTAATGACCTCGATCTGAAATTCGATCCAGCCCATCCGGTGCACCGGCCCCGCCTGCGCCTCAATCTTCGCATTGAGTTGCCGCAATTTCCAAAATGGTACAGAGGGAAACACATGATGCGCCGTGTGATAGGGCATCTGCCAGCACAGCCAGCGCATCAACGCATTCGTCCGCGTGGAGCGTGTGTTCTTTAATATATCATCTTCATGGCTAAGCCCCAAATGCTCGATGGTATTTTGCAGCTGATGCACAGGTTTGGTCAAAAGCATCGGCAATAGCCAAAAACTGACAGCCGCCCATGAATTAAACACAACCGAGCCCAAAATGATCACGCCATAGAGCCCTAAATGAACGCGGCTCTCAAGAATGATCTTGGCCTCTTCTTCGGCGCGAATGAATGGCTCAATAATTAACCCCCGCGCGCGGCGGATGACGCCAAAGATGCGATTGCGCCAATAGGTGACGCCTGACAGCCACAATAGATAGGTCATGAGCGTGTAGGGCGCGCGGACCAATTCGCCATCTTTTTCCCAATCTTGTGTGTGGGTATGATGCGCGAAATGCATGACTTGATCGTAGTCTCGTGGAAAGATCATCACAAAGCCAATCAGCCGGCCAAACAGCACATTTATCCGGCGGGTTGCAAAAACTGTCGCATGACTCAACTCATGCTGCGCGGCATAGAGGAAATTCAGCAACACACCCAAGATACATCCGGTCAGCCAGACCCAAGCTGTGCCCAGAGCCAAACTGTGCAAGCAACCTGTGACGGCAATTGCGCCCAAATGGCTGGCCATTTGCGCAGCCCCCCAAAGGTTTGAGCGTGTATTAAGCGCCTTTAGTTCTGCAGGGGTGACCAGCTTACGGCGTGAAAACGACGCGTCCATGTTTACCTCATCCATCAGTTGCACTGCAGCCTAGTGAGAGCTCCAGAGCCTGTCCAGCCCTTTGATGCGGCGCAGCGATGGCCTGCAAGCCCTAGGGTGCTCGCTCCCAAGACCAGACAAAGCCACCAAGCACTTGGCTCACCGCCTCATCCTCGGCGGGGCCAGCCACTTGCGCCACAAGGCCCCGTTGCTTGTCTTCAATCACCGACTGCACCTCGGCCGGCACGCCCGCCTCTACCAACGCCGCATTATATATGCGGGTGATCGCAGATTTGCGCAACGCAGGTTTAAAGACCTTTCCTACGGCGGTTTTCGGCAGCTCTGGCATAATCTCAATGTATTTTGGCTGAGCGGCCCGTTCTGCCACGCGTTCACTCGCAAAGGTTATCAGATCCTCTGGGCTGACCTCTGTGCCTGCGACCAGTTCAACATAAGCACAGGGAAGTTCTCCAGAATGTGCATCAGGCTGGCCAATTGCACCAACGAATCCGACGGCCTCATGGCCCGCCAGAGCTTCCTCAATCTGAGCTGGGTCAATGTTGTGACCACCGCGAATAATGAGATCTTTGGCGCGGCCTGTGATCCACAGGTAGCCATCCGCGTCCATCCGCCCCAAATCCCCCGTACGCAGGTAACGGTCATAATGATATAGGTTTTTGTTCTTGGCCGTTTCTGTGTAGGTGTGGCCCACAAACAC
>JGI20152J14361_10002299_pt1 | contig 11539 bp, 15 predicted proteins | sample COG_02_FD_14361 | JGI IMG/M metagenome (IMG submission 14361)
ACGGCGTAATTGCTGACTTTAATATCACAGAGGAGATGATAAAACATTTCATTAAAAAAACTATATCAACTAATATGTTTGCTCCCAGTCCGAGGATTGTCATCTGTGTTCCTTATGGGGCAACACAAGTAGAAAAAAGGGCTATTAGGGAATCTGCTGAAAGAGCAGGTGCAAAACAAGTTTTTTTAATCGAGGAACCAATGGCAGCAGCAATTGGTGCAGATTTACCTATTCAAGATGCAACCGGTTCAATGGTTATTGATGTAGGCGGCGGCACAACAGAAGTAGGTGTTATTTCTTTAGGTGGAATTGTATATGCAAGCTCGGCTAGGGTGGGGGGGGATAAAATTGATCAGTCAATTGTTGATTATATGAGAAGAAATTATGGCACTTTAATCTCAGAACCCACTGCTGAAAAAATAAAACAACAAATTGGCAGTGCTTTCCCATTAACAGAATTGCTTACAATGGATGTGACAGGAAGAAATTTAGCAGAAGGACTTCCAAGAAAATTAAGTATCTCTAGTAATGAAATATTAGAAGCTATCGCTGAACCGCTGCATACAATAGTGGGGGCTGTGAAAACTGCGCTTGAACAAACTCCGCCTGAGCTTGGATCAGATATTGCTGAAAATGGTATGGTGCTTACGGGTGGTGGTGCACTTTTAAAAAATCTTGATCGATTACTTCAAGAAGAAACAGGCATTCCGGTGATCATTGCTGAAGATCCCCTTACTTGTGTTGCTAGGGGTTGTGGCAGAACATTAGACCAATTAGATTATTTTAAAAACACATTTGTTTATGAATAAATTTAATGGCACTCAAAGTTTCTAAAAAAGAATTAAGTTTATTTACAAGTAATTTCTCTTTAACCTACTTCATCTTTTTTATCATTCTAACTTTTGTACTTATGTTTATGGATTATCGATATGATTATCTTAAACAAATCAGAAAAGATCTTTCAATTGTCACTTCACCCTTTATCAGCAGCACCAATAGCATTATGAATTTTTTTGAAAACATTCAGGATTCTACCAAATCAAACGCGAGCCTGAGAGATGAGATAAAACAACTCAACATTAAAATTGATAAGCTATCCATTGAAAACCAAATCAGAAATTTTCTTGTTGCTGAAAATGAAAACTTAAGAGAAGCAAATATTTTGTCAAAAAAACTTTCGCCTAAAAAAACTTTTTTTGCTGAGGTTACAACGCCGACGATAAGAGGCAATATGAAAATTGTAGTTATCAATAAAGGTACTAAAAACGGACTTAGAGAGGGTATGCCTGTTGTAAATAAATTAGGATTAGTTGGACAAATATTTTCTACTTATGAAAAAACGAGTGAAGTGATTCCATTATTATCAAAAAAATTTGCTGTGAATGCGCTTCAAAATAATGGGAAAAATCATGCCATCATATACGGCAATAATGAATTTTTAGAAATTCCATACTTTCCAGCATCAATACAAATTTCTATCGGTGATATCTTTGTGACCTCAGGTTTAGATAAAGTCTACCCTAGTGGCATAAAGATTGGAGAAGTAGTTGAAATATCTCCTGAAGACAAACAATTTAATAAGATAAAATTAAAACCTTCAACTTCCTCAAATCAGTTTTCTTTAGTTACTGTCATTGATTATTAGTTATGATTAAAAAAAACCATGAGGTTAAATTAAGGCAACGAAAATTATTTATCATATTATTTTTATTTTCCGTTTTTTTTAGTTTTATAAATTTATTTAGTTTCTTAGATTTCGACTTTTACCCTGAATATTTTATAGCTTTATTGGTCCTGACTATTTCATCCAATTTAATAGAAGTCAGTATCAATAAAATTTTTTTGATAGGCATCCTAGTAGATATTTTGATTGGCTCAATTTTAGGACAATACACGCTTACATTTTTAATCTTACTTGGCCTACAAATTTTTTCCCAAAAATATTTTGTGCTGCCTACAAAACCTCAATCTATGCTCCTTAGATTTTTATTTGTTAGTCTGGGTGTCATTATTGTATCTATCATTTCACAAAAATTTAGTCCGAATTTTTATTCAAGTATGAGCCTACTCAATCAGTTAATTATTGATATTGGCGTTACTTTTTTCATACTCATTATTTTTCAAATATTTTATGAAAAAACATATGGATCATAATTTATATTTTGGATAATTATCGCTTTAAATATATTTTTAAAAAAAGAATTCAAATACTTTTTGGATTATTAGTATTTTTATTATTCATTCCTCTATTAAAAATATTTTATTTGCAAATAATACAATTCGAAAGATTCCATGCATTAAGTAAAAATAATAGTATAAAAATTATACCTATCCCCCCAAAAAGAGGATTAATACTTGATAGAAATAATGTAATTTTAGCAGACAATAAATTAGTTCATTCTCTTGAGATAGAGCGATCTTCTTATTCTAATATTAATGAAATTAAAAATCAGTTAAAAACTAAATTAAATATTGATATTGATATTAATGACCAAAAAATTAACTATTTATATAGAGATACGATTCCTATCAGTTTTAATTTAACAGATGAACAAATCGCACGTTTTGTAGCCCATCAATATTCATTCCCTACACTACGTATTAAACAACGATTTATTAGAGATTATCCGCAAGGAGAATCATCTGCGCACATTGTTGGCTTCATTAATAGAATTAACGATGAAGATATAATATTTTTTAACAAAGAAAATTTAACTTCTGAATATTTAGGCAGTACACATACAGGTAAATCAGGTAGTGAAAAATTCTATGAAAATTTAATACATGGGAAGCCGGGTTTTAAAGAGATAGAAGTGGATGCCAAACAGAACGTTATAAGAACGTTGCAGGAAAAAAAGGCTATTCCTGGAAAAGCTATCAATTTAACAATTGATTATAAATTACAAAAAATTGCTGAAAAAGCATTTGGCGAAAAAAAAGGTGCGCTCATTGCCATCGACCCAAAAAATGCGGAAGTATTAGCTTATGTCAGCCAACCAACATTCAATCCAGCTTTATTTACAGATGGAATTAGCCAAAAAGCGTGGGCTAAATTAAATGAAAGCAGTTCCAAAGCGATGCTTGATCGCGTGGTTTCTGGTCTTTACCCGCCAGGCTCTACCCTCAAACCATTTGTAGCCCTTGCTGCCCTCGGTAACAATATCCGAAAGCCCCCTTTTTCTATTTTTGATAGCGGTCGATTTAAAATGCCAATTCATCAAAAGTCTTTCGAGACTGGAAAAAAGAAGGTCACGGAACAGTCGATATTATTAAAGCTATTAGCGTTTCATGCGATACCTTTTTTTATGGATTAGGCCTTGAATTAGGCATCACTAAATTAAATAAAATTCTTGATGATTTTGGTTTTGGGAAAAAAACTATGATTGATATTCACGGAGAAAAAAAAGGTTTAATTGCTAATAAGAAATGGAAAAAAGAAAAATTTGATCAACCCTGGTATGCTGGAGAAACAGCTATTACTGCGATTGGACAAGGATTCACTCTTGTCACGCCTCTTCAGCTTGCAAATGCTACTGCAAAACTTGCTAACCCATCTTTATCAATCAAACCGCATTTGCTTCTAAGTGTTGATGGCGTCAAACAAGACAAAAAAATAAAAATAGAAAAAGCGCAAAGTTATGATGATAAAAATCTTCAATGGGTTAAGGAAGGCATGGTTAATGTCACAAAAAAAGGAGGGACTGCTGCTTTTTTAGGCAAAAATTCTAAATATCAAATGGCTTCAAAAACTGGGACAGCACAGTTATTTGGATTAAAAATAGATGAAGAGTACAACGAAGACCTCCTCCCCGATAATCTTAAAGATCATGCATTATTTATTTCCTATGCTCCTGCTGATAAACCTGAAATTGTTATTGCCGTTATTGTTGAGAATGGGGGGCACGGTGGTTCAGTAGCTGGCCCCATTGCAAAAGCAGTAATGGATGCTTACTTAAAAGAAAAATAACTTATGTCAAAAATTTTAAACGAGTTTATAAAAAGGATTGATGGGCCTCTTTTTTCCATATCATTTTTACTCATAATTCTTGGCTTAATTACACTTGCAGGAAGCAATCTTGAAACATCAAAAATTATTGTTAATCAAAGTTTTTAATATATCAGTTGGATTAATCATTTTTACCTTAGTCATCTTCACTAATCCCCGAATTTTATTTGGATATGCACCTATTTTGTTTTTTTTAACAATTTTTTTATTAGTTTTGGTGCATTTTTTTGGGATCGAAAGCAATGGCGCAAAAAGATGGTTAGCTTTTGGTGGCTTAAACCTTCAGCCTTCTGAATTGATAAAGATTACTTTGCCGTTAATGATTGCNTGGCTTTACCAAAACTTTCAAAATAAGATTTCTCTAAAGGTGCATTTAATCGCCATTTTTTTAATTCTTGTACCTGTGTATCTCGTTTTACTTCAACCAGATTTGGGCACATCTATCATGATTGCCTTATCAGGCTTTCTCATTATTTTTTTAGCAGGTGTCTCATGGCGCCTCATTTTGTCTTCATTAGTGATCACCATTTTGAGTTCTCCAATCATATGGATGAACCTTCATATTTATCAAAAAAATAGAATTTTAAATATGCTAGATCCATTTGCAGATCCTTTGGGGACTGGCTACCACACGATTCAATCAATGATTGCAATAGGATCGGGAGGTGGCTTTGGCAAAGGCTGGGGACAGGGCTCTCAAACAAACCTTAATTTTTTACCCGAAGCCAATACTGATTTTATTTTTGCTGTCTACGCTGAAGAGTTTGGTTTTTTTGGTGTTATTTTAATTTTTGCATTATTCCTTTTTCTCATCTACAGAATTTTTAATTTAGCAAATGACATGCAAGATACTTTTTCTAAACTACTTACCGTCTCTTTGGGTGCCTCAATATTTGCTGCAATTTTCGTTAATATTGCCATGATAAGTGGATTAGTGCCTGTGGTAGGATTACCGCTTCCTTTTATGAGTTATGGTGGAACATCGATGGTAGTTTCATTAATAAGTATTGGTATAATTATGAACTTAAACAATCATAAAACACTTATAGCAAATTAAAAATGAGTACTAGATCTCTATTTTGGAGTTTATTTTTTTTATCTCTTCTTGTGGGTTGTTCATCAAAAGATTATTCAATTGATGAAATATTTGAAGATGGTGGAGAAGTTGACACCGAACCAGAAGACTCAATAAAATATGTATGTGATCAAAAAAAATATTTTTTTGTTAAATACATTGATGAATCAAAAAAAAGTCTTTGGGTAATTTTCCCAAAAAAAGAGATCAGGCTTAACAAGACAGAGATTTCAAATGTATATTCTAACGGAATTACTAAATTAGTATTTAATGAAAACACAACTTCGGTTAAAAAAGACGACGCAATCTTGTATAGTAACTGTTCGTCAAAAACAGAATAAAAACGAAACATATAATTGTATATTCAATGTAAAGTTTCTCTTTTTTTTAAAGTAAAATAAAAATTTTTTAAGCAAAGGTAAATATGATACTTCTATCAGAATTTGTTGATCTAAATACATCAACAGGAACTATGAGAACTTATGTGCACAGACCAAAATCTGAATCTAAGTTTCCAGCTATACTTTTTTACTCAGAAATATTTCAACAAACAGGCCCTATTGAAAGGGCTGCTAAAATTTTGGCCAGTCATGGTTTTGTCGTTTTAGTGCCTGAGGTTTTTCATGAGCTTAATGAAATTGGGACAGTGCTTAATTACGACGATGCAGGCAGAGATAAAGGTAATGCTGATAAATCTGAAAAAGATGTTGAAGCCTACGACACTGATAATCAAGCTATGGTTGATTGGGTTAAAACGCAAAATTGGTCAAACGGGAATATTGGTGCCATGGGTTTCTGTATTGGGGGCCATCTTGCTTTTAGAGCTGCGCTGCATCCAAGCGTCAAAGCGACAGCTTGTTTTTACGCTACAGATCTTCACACGAATACTATTCCTAATAAGCCTGGGCAACATAGTATGGAGCGTCTTGATGATATTAAAGGTGAGTTATTAATGATTTGGGGTAAACAAGATAATCATGTTCCTACTAATGATCGAATGAATATACACAAAAAATTATTAGATACTTCGATTAAGTTTAGTTGGCATGAATTTAATGCGCAGCATGCGTTTATGCGAGATGAAGGTGATAGATATGATGCTGAAGTAGCTGCAATTTGCTACCAATTAAGCATAGGTATGTTTAATAGAACCTTACTTGATTAAACGCAATCTGAAAAAGCTTCTAATGCTCTATGAAAATTGTTATGGTTAACTTTATTCTTACTTTTATTAATAGAGTTAACTTGATTCTCTAGTTTTTGCTTGGAAGTAGGGTTGAGCGTTTGATTCGTTTTAGAAATTGTTTTTTTATCTTTCATTTATCTTTTTTCCTTTTGGGAATTAAAAATTAAAGGGATTTTGTCCCTAATACTGTTATATGATAAAGCTTATTAAGATAAATTCAAATTTTTTAATGTTATTTTAAACAAAAGTTACTCTCATGAAAGTTCACGTAAATGGATTAGAAAAGATTTTTGAGGTAAGTGAATTACCTTTATCTCAATTAATCGAAGAATTGGCATTAAAAGAAAAAAAATTTGCCATAGAATATAATGGAGAAATAATTTCAAAGGGAAATTTTCCTCAAACAATTCTAAAAGATGGCGATAAATTGGAAATAGTTATTGCAGTGGGTGGTGGTTAAAAATGAAATCAGATAATTTACTAATTGCTGGTAAATATTATGTATCTAGGCTTTTGGTGGGCACAGGTAAATATAAAGATTTTGAAGAAACCAGAAAAGCAATAGATGAAAGTGGTGCTGAGATTGTGACCGTAGCCATCAGAAGAACCAATATCGGGCAGGATCAAAATGAAAAATCTTTATTAGATTTTATCCCCAAAGAAAAATATACATATTTACCAAATACAGCAGGCTGTTACTCCAAAGATGAAGCCATTAGGACATTACGGCTTGCTAGAGAATTATTAGATGGACACAATCTTGTCAAACTAGAAGTCCTAGGTGATCCAAATACACTTTATCCTAATGTTATCGAAACTGTAGAAGCTGCAAAAACCTTAATCAAAGAAGGCTTTGATGTGATGGTTTATACCTCTGATGATCCAATCATTGCAAAACAACTCGAAGACATAGGTTGTTGTGCAATTATGCCTTTAGCTTCACTGATAGGTTCAGGGATGGGAATACTTAATCCGCATAATCTAGAAATTATAATTGATAATGCCAAAGTACCAATCATTGTAGATGCTGGTGTTGGAACTGCATCAGATGCTGTAATTGCCATGGAATTGGGCTGTGATGGTGTTTTAATGAATACTGCTATTGCGGCTGCTAAGGATCCTATTTTAATGGCCAAAGCTATGAAAAAAGCGATTGAATCTGGACGAGATGCCTTCATAGCAGGAAGGATGAAAAAGAAGTTTTATCAAGCAGCACCAAGTTCGCCGACTTCAGGGCTGATCAAATGACAAAAGAAAATAATGCCCAAATTTTAATCAAAGTTACCCCTAATTTCATAGAAAAGAATTCAATGGTTGAATTCAACAANTATGTCTTTTCATATGAAGTTGAAATAAAAAATGATAGCCCCCAATCAGTTCAGCTAATGAGTAGGCACTGGATTATTGAGAATTCAAAATCTGAAATTTTTGAGGTAAAAGGAGAGGGGGTAATAGGNGAACAACCCACTATCAACCCAGGAGAAGTTTATATTTATTCAAGTTTTACNGAAATAAGTACGCCCTCAGGATCTATGTGGGGCTCCTACAAGATGTTGGCGGAAAGTGAAGTTTACTTCGATGTTGAAATTCCAAAATTTGAATTAACTATGCCGAGAACATTACATTGAGATATCTAAATAAATTCATAATTGTTTTCTTTTTTATCCTAACAGGATGTCAAGAAACGCAGCCACCCGTCGACTGTAATTGTCCTGAGATCGAGATACCTATTGTCGAAGAAAAGAAAGAAATCAAATTTAAGCCTTATAGTTTTTTAAAAAAAGCCTATTGGAGTGATATTGAATATGCGCTATCTNAGGATTACCTTATACTTGCTTGGCCCGCATGGGTTAGAAGTTGTTCAACACTGATTAATAAAAAATCCTGGCGAAAAGTTTGTGAACAAGCCTACCTAATGGGTTCCTCACCAAGTAATGATGAAATAATTAAATACTATAGAAATTATTTTAACCTATACCAGGCAACGAATAATGACGGCTCAAAAGAAGGATTAATTACTGGATATTATCAACCTGTTCTCAAAGGTAACTGGAAGAAAACAAAAAAATATAATATCCCACTTTATTCAATTCCCGATGACTTAATCACTGTTAACTTAAGTGAAATTTATCCTGATCTAAAATACAAAAGATTAAGAGGTAGGGTAGAAGGCAATAAATTAGTGCCTTATTTCACAAGAGATGAAATTACAGAAAAGGTTGCGCCCCTAAAGGGTAATGAACTAGTTTGGGTCAATAATGCAGTTGATGCTTTTTTTCTTGAAATTCAAGGTTCAGGTGTTATTGAATTTGAAAATGGTAGAAGAATACAAATTGGTTATGCTGATCAAAATGGGCATCCTTATCGCTCAATGGGACGCGCACTTATTCGTGCTGGGGAATTAGAAAGAGGCAAAGTCTCCATGCAAAGTATAAAAAAATGGGCAAGAAAAAATAAAAAGAAATTAAGAAAATTCTTAAGCGCTAATCCAAGTTATGTTTTTTTTCGAATCCTTCCAGAAGGATTACCTGGACCGATTGGTGCATTAGGCATACCGATTACATCTGAAAGATCAGTTGCCATAGATCGAAAATATATCCCATTAGGTGCGCCTATTTTCTTAAAGACAACAAAGCCCAATACCGATGTTCCTATAGAACAACTAATGATAGCGCAAGACACTGGTGGTGCAATAAATGGTGGTGTAAGAGCAGATTTTTATTGGGGACAGGGTCATCAAGCTGGAAAAATGGCTGGTAAAATGAAACAAGATGGGCGCATGTGGGTCCTACTTCCAAAGAACTTCAAGCTTCCATAGAAAAAGGAACCACTAGAGTTCCTTTTTTTAAGTAAGTAAATAAACGATTACTTGTTCATTACGTACATTGTTACTTCAAAACCGAAACGCATTTCAGTTGCAACTGGTGTTGTCCACATAATATGATCTCCTTTCTTGTTTTTAGATTCTACTAATTAATAGTAGTTTTAGTAATATACCTATGCTGCATAAAATTTGTTTATGAAAATACCCTAAGTAAAATCATGAACTTGTTCTTACTACAAACGACAAAAAAAAGGCCCACATATGTGGGCCTTCAAACACTCTAATTACAGGAGGATAATTAAGAGTGGTACGCTGTTTCTCCGTGAGAAGTAGTATCAAGTCCAGTTCTTTCACTTTCATCTGAAACTCTCATACCGATAACGGAATTCACAATTTTATATAAAACGAAGGTTGCGATAGCACACCAAATAATTGTTACACCTACACTCTTCGCTTGGATAATAAATTGCGATGCCATTGTCACGCCTTCGTCAAAGCCTACTCCACCAAATGTTGGTGACATTAAAATGGCTAATCCAAGTGCGCCTATGATTCCTGCAACACCGTGAATACCGAATACGTCCAATGAATCATCATAACCAATTGCTTTTTTAAGACTTGTACAAGCCCAGTAAGCGACTATTGAAGCTACAAAACCTAGGATAATTGCGCCCATCGGTCCAACTACTGCACAGGCCGGAGTAATCGCAACTAAACCTGAAATTGCACCCGAAGCACCGCCCAGCATAGAGGCTTTACCTTTTTGTAAGGACTCAATGAGCATCCAACCTAATACAGCCGCTGCAGTGGCAACTTGTGTATTAATCATTACTGCACCCGCTACACCATCTGCAGCTAATTCACTTCCGACATTGAATCCAAACCAACCTGCCCAAAGTAATGATGCACCAATCATAGTCATTGGCATGTTATGTGGAGGCATAGCCTCTTTGCCATAGCCTATTCTCGGACCTATTAAAAGTGCTAAAACTAAAGCTGCGATACCTGCATTAATGTGAACAACTGTGCCACCAGCAAAATCAATAGCACCCATTTCTGCGATTAATCCACCACCCCAAACCATATGACATATAGGTAGATAAACGATAGTGAACCAACCAGCCATGAATAAAAGCATGCCTGAAAATTTAATTCTTTCAGCAAAACCACCGACAATAAGTGCAGGCGTTAAAGCTGCAAAAGTTAATTGGAAGGTCACAAATACAAATTCAGGAATTGTACCTGATACTGAATCTGGTGTAATGCCACTTAAAAATGCTGCACCAAAACCCCCTGCGATCATTTGACCCCATGGTGTTCCTGCCCCATCTGAAAATGCGACACTGTAACCATAAATGACCCATAAAACTGACATTAATGAAAAGGTAGCAAAAACCTGCATCAAGACAGACAACATATTTTTTGACCTGACTAATCCCCCGTAAAATAATGCTAAACCAGGAATTGCCATGACGATCACAAGAATGGTTGCCACAATCATCCAGGCTGTATCACCTGAATTTAGTGTTGGAGCCTCCTCAACTGCTTCTTCCACAACTAAAACATCTTGTTCAGCAACTAAAACTGTTTCTTTAGTGATATCAAAAACTTCATTTGATATACCCGTTTGTGTAAAACTTAGCAGCATTAGACTTAATAATCCGACTACTCCTAATTTTGAAAATATTTTTTTCATGATGGTCTCCTTAAAGTGCATCCTCACCAGTTTCACCGGTGCGGATTCGTTGAACTTGATCAAGTGGCATCACAAAAATCTTGCCATCACCAATTTTTCCAGTGAGTGCAGACTTTGAGATAGCCTCAATAACTTTTTTTGTGAGTTTGTCGGAGACTGCAATTTCAATTTTCACCTTAGGTAAGAAATCGATAACGTACTCTGCTCCTCGGTATAGCTCTGTATGGCCTTTTTGACGACCAAAACCCTTAACTTCTGTGACGGTAATCCCTTGAACTCCGATCTCAGAAAGGGCCTCCCTTACTTCATCAAGCTTAAACGGCTTGATTATCGCACTAATTAATTTCATATTTATTCCCCTTAAATATATAAACCTTAAATTTAGTAAATAAAGGAGCAGGGCTTATGACTGCTCCTTAATCATGATTTAGAATCCTGCGCTTACATATGCTCCGAGTGTAGTGTCACCCACATCACCCCAATCCTCTTCATCCTGATCTGTGCCAGTAACAAATGCACCAGCAGTGAAAGTATCGTTGAATGCATAATCTGCATTTACTTTCCAGTCGTAGTAATCGTATTTACTTTCACCAAAAGTTTGGTAACCGATATGACCAGAGAGAGTGATTGGTGTTGAGCCAATTGGCACATCAACGGTAAGGTCGTGGTACATCTCACCATCCATATCCTCAAAACCCCATGCATCATCGGAAACGATTACATAGTTCGTAACGCTTGTTGAAAATGCACCG
>JGI20152J14361_10002316_pt1 | contig 11485 bp, 10 predicted proteins | sample COG_02_FD_14361 | JGI IMG/M metagenome (IMG submission 14361)
ATCACAGCATTCATTTTTTCCAAGATATGCAATCTTGCATTTTTAGCTTTCTCTAGTGCAGACTCCATAATATCTGCAGTAATGCCTTGAACCTTAATATCCATTTGCAAAGCAGTCACACCATCTTTGGTGCCTGCAACTTTAAAGTCCATATCGCCAAGGTGATCCTCATCACCCAGGATATCAGTTAGCACTGCAAAATTATCATCTTCCTTGATCAAGCCCATTGCAATTCCTGCAACAGGATTAGTGATTGGAACACCAGCATCCATGAGTGAAAGTGAGGTGCCGCAGACAGAGGCCATTGAACTAGAGCCATTAGACTCAGTAATTTCAGAAACAACTCTCAAGGTGTAACCAAATTCTTCTGGATTAGGTAGCACAGCTTTAATTGCTCTCTTTGCTAGATTACCATGACCAATTTCACGTCTTTTTGGCCCAAGTGGCATGCCAATCTCGCCAACACTGTAAGCTGGAAAATTGTAATGCAGCATAAATTGATTATGTTGCTCGCCATTAAGACTTTCAATTCTCTGAGCATCCCTTGTTGAGCCAAGAGTTGCAACAACCAATGCTTGTGTTTCTCCTCGAGTAAACAAAGAAGAGCCATGTGCGCTTGGAAGCACATCAGTCTCGACATAAATAGGTCTAACCGTATCACGGTCTCTACCATCAATTCTTGGCTCATTCGAAAGAATGCTCTTGCGAACAACATCCTTCTCAACAGCTTTAAAGGCATTCATCAATTTGCCTTTTTCTAGATCGTCTAAATCAGCAGCATATTTTTCTACAATTTGATCTTTGATAGCATGAATTGCATCACCGCGATCTGCTTTATCTGCTATTTTGAAAGCTGCGGCAATGTCGCCAGTAAAAGATTCAGCAATATTTGCAGTAAATTCTGCAGTAACCGTATCTTCTGAGAATTCCCAAGGTGTAGGATTAACTTTAGCTCTAAGCTCTGAACAAGCCTTGATAACTTTTTGCATCTCTTGGTGACCAAAAAGCACTGAGCCAAGCATAATGTCTTCACTAAGCTCACTGGCTTCTGATTCAACCATAAGCACAGCATCCTTTGTTCCAGCCACAACCATATCTAACATAGAGTTTTCGAGCTCTGTAGGTGATGGATTTAAAACAAAATTGCTATCAATAAAACCAACTCTTGCTGCTCCAAGAGGACCCTGAAAAGGAACTCCTGAGATGGAAAGAGCTGCAGAAGCACCAATTAATGATGCAATATCTGGATTGATGTTCTTGTCAGCAGATAGGACTGTACAAAATATTTGCACTTCGTTTTTAAAGTCTTCTGGAAACAATGGCCTTATTGGTCTATCAATCAACCTAGAGGTTAATGTCTCTTGCTCAGTTGGTCGCGCTTCCCTTTTAAAATATCCACCAGGAATTTTACCCGCTGCATAAAATTTCTCTTGATAGAAAACTGCTAATGGAAAGAAGTCTTTTCTAGGGTCAGCCTCTTTTCTTGCAACCATTGTTGTTAAAACAACAAGGTTATCAATGGTCACTATAATACTGGAGGTGGCTTGTCTAGCAATTTTTCCAGTTTCAATCTTTACAGTCTTGTTTCCGTATTCAAACTCTACGGACTGAGTATTTAGTTTATTGTCTTCCACGATTTTCCTTTGTTTATCCTCTTAATTTAAGAGATTTGATTATTGCTTGATAGCTTTCGAGATTTTTTCTTTTCAGATAAGCAAGTAGCTTTCTTCTTAAGTTAACCATTCTAATTAGACCTGTTCTAGAGTGATGATCTTTTTTATGAATTTTAAAATGGGATTGGAGTTTATTGATGTTCTCAGTCAAAAGAGCAATCTGCACTTCTGATGAGCCAGTATCAGCATCGCTGTTCTGGAATTCTTTAACAATTTTATTCTTTTCTTCTTTTAATAAAGCCATGTTTTTCTCCTTGGATATGCTCATAAAAACACCCAAACCTTGCATATCTAAAGTTTGAGATGATGTAGCTTATTACTAATTCAGGTTTTAAACAAGGTATTCGTGCCTAAAGCCTGCTGGAGTCATGCGGCCTAGAGCAATAAATTCTCCTGATGGACTATAGACTTTAATCAAGTCATCATGCGCGACTTGCAAGTCAATAGCAGACCCGTTAGTAAAGCTTTTTAATTGCGTCTCTGGGATGTGCAATGAGTCTAGGTGATTGAATGCATCTGAAAGCTGGATAATATCTTTCTCAGTTATTTTATCTATGGTCTTAGCATCAGACAGGGAGAAGTCTTGTTGGGTGAGCCTAGTTAACCCTGATAAATGTCCACCACAATCAAGTTGAGCGCCTAAATCACGAGCAATTGAGCGAATATAAGTTCCTTTTGAGCACACAATATCAAATGAAACTATCGGCAAGTTAATTGAAATATTTTTTATGCTTTCAATTGTAATCATGCGAGGAGCTTTTTCCACGACAATCCCTGCACGAGCATATTTATACATTGGCTTGCCCTTTACTTTTAATGCTGAATAAATTGGTGGGTGTTGCAAGTTACTCCCTAGAAAAGATAAAAGCTCTTTTTTCACTTCGTCATGCGCGCTAGTAACTGATTTAGTAAAGAGCACCTCTCCCTCAGCATCATCAGTGTCAGTCTGCTCACCCAAGGTGATCTCTGCTGCATAAGATTTATGGCTATCCAACAAAAGAGAAGAAAATTTAGTGCCTCGGTTAATAGCTAATATTAGTAGCCCAGTCGCCATGGGGTCTAGAGTTCCAAGATGGCCAACTTTTTTGAATTGAAATTTTTTCTTTACCGCCTGAACAACCCTCGATGAGGTTATGCCACTATCTTTGTTAACTAATATAAATCCGTTAGTCACTTAGGGAGCTCAAAAGGGAGTCAATATTGTTGTATCTTTCTAGACTTTCATCATATTTAAAAATTAGCTTTGGGACTCTTCTAATTTTCATAAATTTTGATAATTTAGATCTGATCATAGATGCGAATTTATCTAGCGATTTTTTATCTGGAGCTTGTAACTTATCTCCATTGATAATTGTGAAGAACACAGTTGCAACTCCAAGATCAGCCGAAGCCTTTACATCAACAATATTAAGTAGTTTAAAGCGTTGATCTTGGACTTGAACTGAGATAAGTTGAGAGATCTCTTTCTTTAAAAAATCTTCTACCTTAGGAATTCTTGATGATGACATTGTGTCAAATAGTTTGAGCTTCTTCTTTCCTATCAAAGACTTCTACTTTATCGCCAGGACGAATATCTTTATAATTTTTAATTCCAATACCGCATTCTGTTCCGCTCTTCACTTCACTGACATCATCCTTGAATCTTCTGAGCGAATCTAATTCGCCTTGGTGGATCACAACATCATCTCTTAGTACGCGAACTGGCTTGCTTTTAAAGATCGAGCCCTCGATGACCATGCAACCAGCAACTTGACCAAATTTTGGAGAATTAAATACCTCTAGAACCTCTGCTGTGCCAACAATCTCCTCTCGGATGATGGGATCAAGCAGGCCACTTAACCTTGCTTTCACTTCATCAATTAATTCATAAATAATACTGTGATACGAAAGAATAATGTCTTCGCTTTCTACTATTTTTTTAGCCGAATTATCTGATCTTACATTAAAACCTAGGATCATAGACTCTGTTGCAATAGCTAAATTAGCATCTGATTCTGTGATTCCGCCGACTCCCGATGCAACAACTTTAATAGATGCATCAACGTTACCAATATCATTCAATGAAGCAACAATGGCCTCGGAGGTTCCAGCAACATCTGATTTTAAAATTACATTAAGAATTTTTTTGTTAGATTGGCCCATTGATTCAAAAATATTACCTAGGCTTTCATCTCTCTGTTTTAAGACTTTTCTATCCTTTAGCTTGTTCTCTCTAAAGGCTGCAATTTCTCGTGCCTCTTTATCGTTTTTAACAACTTGAAATGTCTCTCCTGCATTTGGAACACTGTTTAAACCAAGAATTTCTACAGCAAACGAAGGTTCTGCAGTTTTTAGCTTAGAGGTATCAGAGCCTATGATGCTCTTGACCTTTCCAATTGACGCGCCACACACAACCATATCTCCTAGCTTGAGTGTTCCGCTTTGAATTAGTAGAGTCGCCACAGGGCCTCTAAACTTATCAAGTTCTGATTCAATCACAACCCCTTGAGCTTGTCCGTCATAATGTGCTTTCAGCTCTAATAACTCTGACTCAAGAACCACTGCCTCTAATAGTTTATCTACACCATCCCCTTTCAATGCAGAAACAGGGATCATTTGAATATTTCCACCCCAATCTTCCGGCGTTAGATCCTTGGCTGCTAAATCTCCTTTGATTCTCTCTACATCGGCACCCTGTAAATCCATCTTATTAATTGCAACAACAATAGAAACACCTGCAGCCTTCGCATGGTTAATCGCCTCTTCTGTCTGAGGCATAACGCCATCATTTGCAGCCACAACAAGTATGACAACATCAGTAGTGTTTGCACCTCTTGCTCTCATAGAGGAGAAGGCTGCGTGACCAGGGGTATCAATAAATGTAATGACAGAGCTACCCACAGGTACTTGATAAGCGCCAATATGCTGGGTAATGCCACCTGCCTCGCCATCCACAACTTTGGTCTTCCGAATAAAGTCCAGTAATGTAGTTTTACCATGGTCAACGTGACCCATAACAGTCACAACAGGAGCTCTTAATTTTGGTGTATCTTTGTACTCAATGCTACCAAGGATTTCATCTTCCACGGATGAATCATTTAAGGGAATACCGTTATGCCCTAATTCTTCTGCAACCAAGATGCCAGTTTCCTGGTCTATTGAATCATTTATCGTTGCTGCAACCCCGAGGCTCATAAGAGTCTTAACGACTTCTCCTCCTTTAATGAACATAAGTTTCGCAAGCTCTCCAACCTGAATCATTTCTGGAACTTCAACATCTCGCTTAATAAATTCAGCTGGTTTTGCAAACTGATGAGCTGAATCTTCATTGTTAAAGCTTTTTTCTTTGCGTGAATACTCATTCGCTGCTCTTGAAAGCTGATCCTTAATATTCACTCGAGGCTGAGATCTGTCTGGAGCTTGAAATTTTTGTTGAGTTTTTTTGGCTGCTTGCTGTTGCTCTTGTTTTAAGCGAATAGCTTCTTTAATCTGATCTTCACGTTTTTTCTGTTGCTCTTTTAAATTCTCAGCGGCTGCCTGTCTTTTTGTTTCAATATTGTCAGTCATCCCTTCTGCTTGAATTGATGCAGGTCCTGTCGGCTGAGAGACAGTGCCCTTAGATTTAACTGTGACACCACCACTACTGGATGATGAGGTGACGGATTGACTGGAGCCAGACTTTCTATCTTTTAAAGATTTCAAAATAGCTAATTTATCAGATGGCATGATTTCATCTGATGCTTTGGTATGAGACAGGCCTGCTGCCTTCATTCTCTCCAACAGAGCTTCATCTTTAATCTTTAGAATTTTTGCGAAATCTTTAACTGTTAATGCCAATGTACTTTCCTTTTTTAGTTAAACCAACTCTCACGAGCTTTCATAATAATATCTGCAGCTTTCTTTTCTGTAATCTCAAGTACTTCTTGCAATTCATCGACTGCAAGCTCTGCAATATCATCCATACTTTTTAAAGACTTAGAAACCAAAATATCTACCTCTTCTTCACTAAAACCTAGTTCAGTTAAAGATTCTAGGTTGGATTCCTCTTGAGTGATCTCACCCATTGCTTCCATCAGCGCAGCATCAGCTGCTGCTGCTTTAATTTCTTCTACTCGAGCCTCTTCTAGCCCAAGAGCAGTAATTAATTTTGAATCATCGGCATAGGCAATATCGTCAAAAGTTAAAAAACCTCCTCTGATTAATCCCTCTGCTTCAGCTTCATTAATGCTGAGATTCTCCATTAACTTGGCTTGAAATTCCGCTTCAATAACCCTTTCTTTTGCCTCTGCTTCATTGCTGCTAATAATATTTAACTCCCAGCCAACTAGTCTGGATGCAAGACGAATATTTTGACCTCGTGAGCCAATGGCAAGAGCTAAATTTTCTTCATTCACTGCAAGCTCCATTGATCTAGAATCCTCATCCATCACAATAGATTCAACTTTAGCAGGAGCAAGGGCGTTAATGACCATTTGTGCTGGATTATCATCGTAAATAATAATGTCTATCCTCTCATTCCCTAACTCACCCGAAACAGATTGAACTCTCGATCCCCTCATGCCAACGCAAGCACCCACTGGATCTATTCTTCCATCGTTTGTTTTAACTGTAATCTTAGATCTGGAGCCTGCATCTCTGGCAATACCTCTGATCTCAATAATATCCTCATTAATCTCAGGAACTTCTATTCTAAAAAGCTCTGTTACCATTTCTGGACAGGTTCGACTTAGCATTAACTGGGAGCCTCTTCCTTCAATCTCTTGGATTTGCAGAATTGCTCTCATTCGATCTTTAATTTTATATATTTCTCCTGGGAGCAGCTGGCTTCTTGGAAGGATGGCTTCTATATCATTCCCTATATCAACAATAATATTGTCTCTTGTTACTCGTTTAACAGTCCCGTTCATTAGAGAATTATTTTGAGAGGTAAACATTGCGACAATATTGTCTCTCTCAGCTTCTCTAACTTTCTGCATCATGACCTGGCGAGCAGCCTGAGCCTCAATTCTTCCGAAGACTACATTGTCTACGTCTAATGAGTATGTCTCTCCGAGGGTCATTTTAGAGTCAGTTTCCGTGATGTGAGTTTCTTTGTGAAAGTCCTCCATTAACTCTTCTGCAACAGCCCAATGCCTATGGGTTGAATATTCTCCAGAAACTCTATCGATAGATACTGTAATGTCTGCATCTTCATGAAAATGGCGAAGTGAGGCAGTGGCAATAGCCGTCTCTAGAGCGCCAAATATAATTCCTTCATCAATTCCTTTTTCGTTAGAAACAGATTCAACAACTGCTAATATCTCAATACTTTCCATTATTTATTTCCTCTCATAAGTTCATCAAAATTAGGTTTTAACCTGCATAAGTCTAAATCCAAAAAATTTAAGTTTAATTGCTCATCATCGCACTTAAAAATAATGTCATTATTTTCAACGTTCAGTAATTTTGCAATCACGCTTTTTCTTCCATTCATTGTTTCCCTGAGTTTTAAATTAAATTCTTCATCGATGAAGGATGTTAGCTGCGCTGCCTTAAAAAACTTTCTGTCTATACCGGGTGTTGATACTTCCAATACATAGTCTTGATCAATAAATGAATCATTTAAAGCTAATTCATAATTAAGATCTTGAGCAATCTTCTCACAATCCTCAATTGTAGCGCCAGCGATAGCATCAATGTAGACCCTAATAGTGGGCCTTCTTTTACCCCTCAGTAAATCAATGCCCCATAGCTCGCATCCATGACTTATAACCACAGGTTCAATTGCATTTTCTATCTCTTCTATTCTCATTGCTTTACAAATAAAAAAGGGGCTAATGCCCCAGTACGTATTTCTCTAACTGGTAGCGGGGGCTGGATTTGAACCAACGACCTTCGGGTTATGAGCCCGACGAGCTACCAGACTGCTCCACCCCGCATCGCAGAGAAATAGAGTGTATAGAAAGCATGCACTGAAGGTCAAGTCTATTTAAATTTATTTAAGCATTAAAAAAATATCTTGATATAATCATTTTTCTTTGCCGAAGTGGTGGAATTGGTAGACACGCTAGCTTGAGGGGTTAGTGAGCGAAAGCTCGTGCGGGTTCAAGTCCCGCTTTCGGCACCATCATAATTTAAGTCATTGTTATGTTATAATGTAACAATGAAGAAACTATCTCTGGCTCTTAACACACTAGGATTATCAGTTTCTTTTATCTGCTTCTTACATTGTGTTTTAGTAATACTGGTATTCGCAGGCATTATGAGTCCTAACATCTACTTGATAAATTTATTTGAAGAGCCTGGTAATCATGCACTATTGATTCTCAGTGGTTTTTTGCTAGCGTGTTTATCTCAAATAAAAATCAATAATACATCTAAGAAAATTCTTAGAGAGAATTCTAAGATGAATATTCAGTTCGCAGGATTGCAATCAAAACGCTTAATTGGAGGCGGGCTACTGCTTGGGTTATCGTTTTTTTTTACAGATATTACTGCAGAATTACTAGTAATAATGGGTGCCATGACTTTGCTGAGCATGCATGCAGCTAAACTTTTTAAACTATCGTGAGTTACTCAACAGGAATTTCAACTACTTTTTTTGCCTCTTGAATTTCTTCATCGCTAAATAATGTTTCTGTATTTGCATTTTTTAATAAAACAGCTTGAGCTAAATTAAGACCAAGAAATAATGCGGCAATCAACCCAGTAAGCTTCCCTAAAAAATTAGAGGGTCCGACAGCTCCAAACATGGAGTTTGAAGATCCGCCACCAAAAGCTGATCCAAGATCAGAGCCTTTGCCTTGTTGCAAAATCACTAAGATAATTAAAATAATCGCTAGGACAATGCATGCAATTTTTATTGTTGTAATAATCATAATTTTTCTAACCCCTTTAAACCATTAAAGATATTTGCTATTTCGGCAAAATCTTCACCACAAAGTGAAGCGCCTCCCACCAAAGCTCCATCAATTTCTTTTTCTCTAAAAATTAATTGAGAATTTTTCAAGTTAACACTTCCGCCGTAAAGAACGGCTTGAAGGTCAATACTAGAAAAACGAGATTGTACTACATCTTTAATCATTTCATGAATTGAATTGATCTCTTGAGGCTCCGGTGTAATGCCACTGCCAATTGCCCAAACTGGTTCATATGCAATAGTTAAAGTATTTAGTGAAGAGCAACCATCTAGCGCTCGAACCACTTGCTGCTCTAAAATACTTTTAGTTTTATGGCTTGCTCGGTCCTCTGCAGATTCTCCAATACACAGAATAGGATCTAGTGATGCTTGACTTGCAAGATCAAGCTTTGCAGAAATCTCAGCATTTGTTTCACCAAAGTGTGTTCTTCTCTCTGAATGCCCGATAATTGCAAATAGACCGCCAACATCTTTTACCATCTCTGATGATATCTCTCCGGTTCTCTCGCCAAAAGACAACCAATCGATATTCTGAGCGCCCACAGCAATACCTGGATTAATAGAGTATTTAGCGATCGCATTTAAAAAAATTGAGGGAGGGGCAAGGCCTAGAATATCATGTCTTGAGCCATGATAATTTTGATTGAATTCTTGAAACCAGGTCTGATAAAAATCTTGGGAGCCATTCAACTTCCAGTTTGCTAAAAGTCTTAAGCCCATATTTTAACCGGCAAACATGCTGGCTATATCTTCAGCATATTTTTGTGCTGTTGGCTCGCTGTCAGATTCAACCATGACTCTAATTTTATTTTCCGTGCCTGATGGCCTCACTAAAACCCTGCCTACAGTTAAATCAGATTCAATTTCTTTAATCGCTTTTTGGATGTGAGCATCGGAAAGAATATCTTTATTTTGGACGCCTACATTAATGTTAACTTGTGGCATTTTAGAGTAGTTGCTCAAAATATCAGCAGGATCTCTTTCTAGCATTAGCAAAGAAGAGATCACCTTTAGGGCCGCAATGGTTCCATCTCCTGTGCTCACTAAATCTCTGCAGATGATATGGCCTGAGGGCTCTCCACCCAAAAGCCAGCCTTCCTTTTGAAGCATTTGACTAACGTGCTTGTCACCCACATCTGCTCGTTTAAACTGATAGCCAAGCTTCTTAATGCCATCTTCGAAACCTAAATTACTCATCAGAGTACCAACCAAACCAGACCAAGGGCCTGTTCTATTAGGATTGGCGAAGGCTAGAATATACATAATGTCATCACCATCTAATACTGTTCCGTTCTTATCAATAATGACCACTCTGTCACCATCCCCATCTAATGCAATGCCAAAATCTGCTCTCTGCCTGATGACTTCTTCTTGCGCTGCTGTGGGGTTAGTAGAACCGCAATCTCGATTGATATTAAATCCATCAGGGCTGGTGCCCAAGGGAATGACTTCTGCTCCGAGCTCCTCTAAAACTGATGGGCTGACCTTGTAACAAGCGCCATGAGCACAGTCTAAGACTATCCTGAGTGACTCAAAAGATACTTCTGGTGGCACTGTAGATTTACAAAATTCAATGTATCTATCACCTGACTCATCAAACCTTCTAGCCTTTCCAAGCTCAGCCGTAGGCACAGGTTTTAAATCTCCAGTTAAAAGTTTTTCAATTTTTTTTTCTGCTTCTCTGGATATTTTCTCTCCACTTCCTGAAAAAAGCTTGATGCCATTATCAAGATAATCATTATGCGAAGCACTGATAACAAGACCAAATTGATTTCTAAGAGATTTGGTGAGGTAGGCTACTCCTGGTGTTGGAAGTGGGCCCAGCAGTCTAACATTCACTCCAGCAGCTATAAAGCCAGCTTGGAGCGCTGATTCAAGCATATAGCCTGAAACTCTGGTATCTTTTCCAATCAATACAGTGCCCCACCCCATTTCTTTCAAAACGATTCCTGCTGCATGGCCAATTCTTAGGCACACCTCTGGGGTAATCGTGGATTCTACAGGACCTCGTATTCCATCAGTACCAAATTTAATATTCATCAAAGAATTATAACTCTTCAGCAGGACCTTTGATCGAAGTTTTCTTTGCGCGCTTAGCTTTGNGAGCCTTGGGCTCATCCCAGTCTTTTGGAGCTCTTGGTTTTGCGCCTGCCATGATGTCGTCAATTTGATCGGCATCAATTGTCTCGTACATTAACAATGTTTCTGCCATGGTATGGAGTTTATCTAAATTATCTTTAAGAATTTTTTCAGCTGCTTTATAGTTAGTATTTATAATTTTTCTAACCTCTGTGTCTATGAGATTAGAGGTCTCGCCGCTGATGCCTTTAGGGGCCATGGAAGCTGAGCGACCTAAAAAAGGGCTAGAATCATCTTCACCATATTTTAAAGGGCCTAAATCAGATAAACCCCATTTAGTTACCATATTTGTAGCAATGCCTGTTGCCACTTCAATATCATTGGAGGCGCCAGTGGTGATTCCATCTTTGCCGTTGATTATTTCTTCAGCAATCCTTCCGCCAAATAGGGCAGCGATTCGGCTATGGAGGTACTGCTTGCTCTGCATATAACGGTCTTCTTCTGGTAAAAACATAGTGACGCCTAGCGCTCTTCCGCGAGGAATAATTGTGACCTTGTAAACTGGATCATGCTCTGGAACCATTAAACCAACTATTGCATGACCTGATTCATGATAGGCGGTGATTCTTTTTTGATCATCGGTCATTATCATTGACTTTCTCTCAGGCCCCATCATGATCTTATCTTTTGCAAGGTCTAGGTGATTCTGATCAATCTTTTTATCACCATATCTTGCAGCAAATAATGCAGCTTCGTTAATAAGATTTGCTAAATCTGCTCCAGAAAAACCTGGAGTACCTCTAGCTATAACTAGAGCATCTACATCCTTTGATAAAGGAACTTTTTTCATGTGAAC
>JGI20152J14361_10002317_pt1 | contig 11484 bp, 9 predicted proteins | sample COG_02_FD_14361 | JGI IMG/M metagenome (IMG submission 14361)
TGGAGTACATGAAGATTATCATAAAATCTCTGACACACCAGATAAAATAGCGTATGAGTTAATGGAAAAAAGAACAAAACTTATTTTTCACACTGCTTGGGAAATAGCCAATCGAGAAAAACGTATCACCGCAGATAAGTTATAACTAAGCTATATACCAAATAAAAAACTGCCTCAAAGGGCAGTTTTTTATTTGTTTTAAGTAAATCTTTATATTTCTTTATTGACATCCCATGCCTCAAGATAATCTGCCACTGCCTTCACAAATTGACCTCCTAAAGCTCCGTTTATAACTCTGTGATCATAACTATGGCTTAAAAACATTTTATAACGAATCCCTACAAAATCTCCCTGTGATGTTTCTATCACAGCAGGAACTTTACGGATGGCTCCAAGGGCTAAAATACCAACTTGTGGTTGGTTGATAATAGGTGTACCCATGATACTTCCAAAAGTCCCTACATTAGTCACCGTGTAGGTTCCTCCTTGTATATCATCAGGTTTTAGTTTATTTTCTCTTGCACGAGTAGCCAAATCATTTACTGCCTTTGTCATGCCCACAAGGTTAAGCTGGTCTGCATTTTTAATTACAGGAACAATTAAATTCCCGTCAGGTAATGCGGCAGCCATCCCGAGGTTAATGTTTTTTCGTTTAATGATATTATCACCGTCTAAGGCTATATTCATCATCGGGAAATCTTTTAAAGCTTTTGCAACAGCCTCCATGAATATGGGGGTGAATGTTAAATTCTCTCCCTCACGATTCATAAAAGAAGCCTTAACCTTTTTGCGCCAATTCCAGATGTTGGTCACATCTGCTTCAATAAATGACTGAACATGAGCACTTGTCTGCACACTTGCTACCATGTGGTGTGCAATTAATTTACCCATACGTGTCATTTCTATAATTTCATCTGCTCCATTAACAGAAACAGGTGCCGCATTTGTTGATGCAGTAACTGATTTTGGAACCTCAGGGGTAATACCTCTATTTTTTATGTAGTCTAGCATGTCATTTTTGGAGACACGGCCATCCTTTCCAGTTCCTGGAATAGCATCTAGTTCTGCTTGTAAAATATTTTCTTTTTGGGCCATTTTTTTGACTAGTGGAGAGTAAAATCTGCCTTGGGTGCTAGATACTACAACTGGGGTTGCAACAGTTTGTTTTGCAGCAGTAACAGTAGCGGTTACTTGCTCTATACTCTCTGTATCTTGTNGAGTAATTTCAGGGGTGTCAATATCAGTAGCATCANTGCTAGTTTCAATGATTGCCATTGTTTGGCCTACTTGAACAACATCATCTGTNTTAAACAANATTTCTACCAGCACACCATCAACCTCNCTAGGAACTTCACTGTCTACTTTNTCTGTGGCAATTTCNAGCACAGGCTCATCTGCCTCAATGGTATCACCTATGTTTTTTAACCAGTTGGTTACCGTAGCCTCGGCAACACTCTCGCCCATTTTAGGAAGTTTTAGTTCAAATTTAGCCATAGTGGTATAATGAAATAGCGTTTTACGTTATGCTGCGAAATTAAGAAAATTTACAAGAACTGATTTGCTTTTTTCTAAAAAACAAGTACACTTCCCTTTTGGTCACTTAGGTCACTACCAAGAATAAAATTACAGTTTTGTGGACGTATTCTAAAATGATTACCACGACCTTGCAACTGCCTCATGACAGTAAATATTTGATCATAAGACATATATGCCGTATCAAAAACAAATAATGTATTGCGATGCAATGTGTCCTGAAATATACTTTTAGAGCTAGCTTTTAAGGGCACGTCAATAACTGCTGAAATTTTAGAAAACAGCGCAAGGTCTTCTGTCATAACAAAACCAGCCTTGCAGTTTTGAATCTTTGGGCTTTGGGCGAGTGATGATGAAAAAATATTGGTTTGTAACCAAACCATACACCTAATAGCACCGTCAATCAACAAATTGGTAGTAAAATGTTTTTTGTAAAAAATAGTCATAGCTCCATAAAACCGCTGTAAATAAATTTTATTTTTTGTGGTACTTTCTCCTTTATAATGAAGGGTGACGGCTGTTCCTAAATAATAATTTTTAAAACCTGCTTTTTCTAGTTTGTAGGACAGATCTATATCTTCACCATACATGAAATAATCCTGATCAAAACCATTAACTTTGTTGTATACAGAGCGTTTTAAAAGCATAAAAGCACCTACTAAAACAGCAACGCTCCCTTTTTCATTTCTGGAAACTGCATCTGCATAATATTTTTTGGAAAAGCCCAGAAGCTTTAATGCAGAAACAAGTGGTGTTGGAAGATTTCTTTTGCTCTCTGGTAAAAAACACCCTGTGCCATCCATAAGATAGCAACCCAAAGCGCCCAGATCTTTTAAAGAATATGCATATTGGAGGGCCTTGGTAAATACATCTTCTGCAACGGCGGTATCTGGATTTAAAATACAAACATAATCTCCATTAGCAATTGCAACTCCCTGATTATTTGCAGTACTAAAACCAACATTTTTTTTATTCTCTACAAGTCTTACAGATGGGAAATTATCTTTTACCATATCACAACTATCATCAGTAGAATTATTATCTACTATAATAATTTCTGAATCAATAGACCGCGTTGCTTTTTGGACACTAATGATGCACTGCTCTAAAAAATAGCGAACGTTGTAATTAACAATAATGACCGATAGTTTCAATACTCTAGTTATTTTTCAGAGAATTCTCAAAAGGAATTCTATTAATAATACTGCGTCCTAGTGTAACCTCATCTGCATATTCTAACTCATCACCCACAGATATACCTCTGGCAATGGTTGTTGTTTTTACAGCAAAGTTCTCGATTTGCTTAAAGATATAAAAATTGGTCGTATCTCCCTCCATGGTTGAGCTTAATGCAAATATAAGTTCATCTATTTGACCATTTTTTACTTTTTCCACCAAAGAATCTATGGTTAAATCTGAGGGGCCAATACCGTCCATTGGTGATATTTTACCACCTAAAACGTGGTAATGCCCTCTGTATTGACTTGTTGCCTCTATGGCCATAACATCTCTAATATCTTCAACCACGCAAACTAATTTTTGGGTACGATTAGTGTTTGCGCAAATTTCACACAATTTAGCATCACTTAAATTATGGCAACTAACACAAAAGTTAATTTGTTCTCTAAGAGCGGTAAGGCTTTGAGCCAGTCCTTGAGTTTGTTGCAAGGGCTGTTTTAACATATGTAGTACCAACCGCAGTGCAGTTCTCTTACCAATTCCTGGTAATTGAGACATTTCATTCACGGCATTTTCAAGAAGTTTTGAAGAAAAATCCATAGCCCGAAAGATAAAAAAAAGCTTCGATAAAATGGGTATTTAAGGTGCTTATAAAAATTGGATTGTTAGGTTATTTTTTGATTACTTTTTTGGTAATGGTTCCTTTTGAGGTAATAATTCTTAAAAAATAAACCCCTGTAGTTTCTTTCTCAATAGAGAGGGAATAGGATTCATTTAACACAACATCTTTATGGTACTGAAGTAGTTTACCACTAACATCAAACAATCTTAGAGAAGCTTGTAAAACATCAGGCACAGATATAGTAATAAATTTACTTGTGGGATTAGGATATATAAGGATGTCATTACTTGTAATAAAACTGGAAGTATCTAAAACATCATCAACCAAAGCTGAGGACCACAAACCACGACCAAAAGTGGCAACAAATAGTGTATTTGTAGTATTGTTAATGTCTAATTCATTGATAATTACATTGGGTAGATTGGCATTATAAGGTTGCCATAATTCTAATAAATTGTCAATATAATAAACGCCATAATTCATGCCTAGATACAATCCGTCTTGACCATTGTCATCCCAAATTACAGCTGTTGCACTAAAATTTGGAAGATTTTTCAAATAACCTTCCCAGGTGAGGCCACCATCATTAGAAACAAACACCTTATTGCTATTATTTGTTGCTACTGCAATTTTATTTGGATTTGTTGGGTGAATTGCAATAGATCTTAAAATACCCCCAGGGCTTGTTTTTTGTATCCAATCTGTAGCACCGCCATCTTGAGTTCTAAAAATCTTAGCATTTTCTGAGAAATACATAATTTGGTTATCAGAGGGCGCAATCTTTAAATTATCAATATTTGTTGGCCTTTGTTGAGAAATTTGATTCCAAGAAGCCCCATTATTGGTAGACTTATACACTCTTTTTCCTGCCGCATAAATAGTGTTTTGGTCCTGAGGATCTTCTTCCATTGGAGTTACCCAATTTGCGCTACCTCCCTCTGGCCAGTTAATATATTGTAGATTAGTTCCTTGGTTTGTGGTTCTGTATATTCCACCAAATTGAATCATCCCAAAAATAATATTTGGATTATACTTACTAACGAAGCCCTCCATGCCATCTGCTCCAATAAAATCTATCCAACCTCCGGTATCAGTATAAAAAGAGGAGCCATTGTCTTGAGAACCCCCTGTTACCAATAGTTCAGGAGTTTGTGAAACCCCTATTTTATAAAATTGACGAATACCCAACCCCGTGGTGAGATCCTGATAATACTCTGGACTTAGCACTGAGGTATCAGCAGCTTTAAAAATACCACCATCAGAGCCAACGTATAAACTAGAGCCAACAAAAGCTAACATATCTACATCTGCATGATGATATCCTATCCCTAGATCTGCCGCAGACTGTGGTATCCAGTCTGAGGTAATTTCAAAAGTAGTGCCACCATCTAAAGAACGCCATGTTAAAATACCAGCTATATGTACTTCATTGGCATTTTGTGGGTTTACACAAATATCCATATCTCTGGGGGCTTGCCCACCCTGTTCAAAGCCATCAATGTCATATCCAAAATAATTTCTTCCAGCATGGTCAAGTTCCGTAAAAGTTTCGCCATCATCTGTAGATTTATACAATGCATTAAAACTGCCTCCCTCAGACTCGATCACATAAATAACAGTACTATCATCTGGGGTAACACCCATCATTTTGGGATTCACTTCAAAGGTGCTAGTTATGGTTTCAAAAGTTAAACCTCCATCTGTAGATTTATGAAACTTTTCCCCTGTAGCATAAACAATGGAAGGATCTTGGGGCTTAAACTCAATATCGTATGATCTATTATCGTCAGTAATGGGAAAAGACCAGGTATCACCTCCATCAAAGCTTGTAAAAAGCCCAGCATTTTCTGATGATGCAAAAAGGATATCTGTATTGTCTGGGTTCATTAAAATTTTATTAATTTTTGAGTTACCTAGATCTACAAGCTCATTCCAAGTTGCTCCCGTATCCTCAGATTTATATATACGTCCACTACTAGAACCAAAAAAATACGTGTCTGAGTTGGAGGGATCAATAGTGACACTATATACATCCATGTTTGAAAAATAATCGCACAAAGGACTCCAAGTTTCACCAGCATCTATAGTTCTCCAAACACCCCCGTTTTCTGCTCCAACAATGATGTGGTTGTTATTTGCAGCATCTACAGCAAAACCAGTTATTCTTCCTACACCAGGACTCCAATGTGTTGTGGCATTCCAGTATGTAGGTCCTATTTCTGTCCAGTTATCTGATAGCTGTTTTCTAGAATCTGCAGTTTGATTAAGGTATTTATTATAGCGTTCTAATGCTACTACTTTATCTGCTTGTGGGGTTAGATAACCATCTGCATCCATTAGTTGATTTGCCATATACTCCCAACGCTTAAATTGCTTGTATCCAGAACCTCGGCCCTTATCTTTATCTAAAAAATAGGCTTCACCACTAGCCACAATCTCTGAAACCAAATAAGACCCATCATCAATCATCCTGATATATTCTTGCCCTAGAGAAGGATATATTGAACACAAAAACAACGTAACAAGAAATAAAAAGTGTCGCATTTTTCTTTTTTATTTTTTTTAACCGCCAGCAAAGCAATTCAAAAATAAACAAAATAGAAAAGGTTAGCTTACCAAACTTTTTTATTTTTACCTGCAATCAAAATTTTTAAAACATTTTATGCAACCACTACACATACTTTTACTTATTGGGGGTTATTTCTCTATACTACTGGTGATTTCATACATTACAAATAAAGGAGGTAGTAATGCAGATTTTTTTAAAGCCGGGAAGCAATCACCGTGGTATTTGGTAGCCTTTGGTATGATTGGCGCATCTTTAAGTGGGGTTACATTTATTTCTGTACCTGGTGCTGTACAGGCAGGTAGTTTTAATTATTTTCAAGTTGTACTAGGCTATACACTTGGATATGCTGTTATTGGGCTTGTGCTATTACCGTTGTACTACAAGCTAAATTTAACCTCCATATACACCTATCTAGAAAGCAGGTTTGGAACCGCATCCTATAAAACAGGAGCCTCTTTCTTTTTACTCTCAAGAATTACGGGAGCTAGTTTTAGACTCTATTTGGTGGCTATTGTATTGCAGGATCTTGTTTTTAATGCAATGGGAGTACCGTTTTGGCTTACTGTTACCATTACAATTTTACTTATCTGGCTGTATACCTTTAAAAGTGGTATTAAAACGATTGTTTGGACAGACACCCTGCAAACCCTTTTTATGCTTATAGCTGTTGGAGTTGCAATATATTATATTGCTGATGGGCTAGGCATTGGTGATCAGGGTATTATTGATTTTATAGCACAAAGTGATTTATCACAAATCTTTTTCTTTGATGACTACAAAAGCAGTAATTACTTTTTTAAACAATTTATTAGCGGAATTTTTATTGCCATTGTAATGACGGGCTTGGATCAAGACATGATGCAAAAAAACTTGACCTGCCGCAACTTAAAGGATGCTCAAAAAAACATGTTTTGGTTTACCATTGTTCTTACTGTTGTTAATTTAATATTTCTAAGCCTTGGGCTTTTACTTACTGTATACGCTGAGCAAAATGGAATTGATGCTCAGAAAGACAAGCTTTTTTCTACCATAGCAATGAATGATAATTTTGGTTGGGGCATCGGTGTTTTCTTTTTGCTTGGGCTTATTGCAGCGGCCTATTCTAGCGCAGATAGTGCCCTTACTTCACTCACTACCTCCTTTAGTATTGATATACTAGATATCGAAAAAAAGCATACGCCAGCAGATCAAATAAAAGTGCGTAAAAAAGTACATATTGCCATGTCTTTGGCATTAGTATTGGTGATTGTTAGTTTTAACTATCTAATTGGAGACGCCTCTGTAATTGAAAAATTATTTATTTTCACAGGCTATACCTATGGGCCTCTTCTTGGCTTGTACGGATTTGGGCTATTCTCAAAACAAAAAGTAAAAGACAAATATGTTCCAATGGTAGCAATCCTTACTCCTTTTGTAGGGTATGGCATAAGTTTTTTTTCTAGCCTTTGGTTTGGTTTTGAGTTTGGCTTCTTTATTTTGATTTTAAACGGATTTCTTACCTACCTTGGCTTAGTACTGATTCGTACTAAGGAGTACTAGAGTACAAGCAATTTCATAGGGTATTTTATGCGTCTGTAAAATGGTGTAGAAAGAAGGATTTTCTGTGCCTGGGTTAAAAATAACTCGTTTTGGAGGTAAAGATAAAATATACTCATAATACGCCTCTTGCCGCATAGCACTGAGGTACAAAGTAACTGTATCTACGCCTTCAAAAAGCTCTTTTTCTGTTGTGATACTCACATCATTTACCACTCCTTGTTTCATGCCAATGGCAACAACTTGGTGATTATTCTCTCGTAATTTATGGATAGAGATGTTAGCATATCTATCAGGCTTTAGACTAGCCCCAAGAACTAATGTTTTTTTCATACTAGGGTGTATATNTTANAAATTATACAACAAAGGTAGCATCTTTGNTTAGTNATGGCATTTTATTTAAAAAAACTGCAACAGCATATAAAGATTTTCGTCTTTAAAGAAAGTTGCCCTATTACAGATGTTATAATTAATTGAATTAGCCGTTCATTAAATAAATATAAACGTTCATTTTTAGGTTTGTTTAAATGAAGACGCCTCTCAAATATTATTTTTTGAGAGGCGTTTTAAATTAATATTATTGGCTATCACTACCACCTAATTATTGCACTTCCCCAAGTAAAGCCACTTCCAAAGGCAGCCAATACCACAAGATCACCCTCGTTTATTTTTCCCTGCTCCCAGGCCTCAGACAATGCAATTGGTATTGAAGCAGCCGTGGTATTCCCATATTTTTGTATGTTATTAAACACTTTACTATCGGGCAATTGCATCTTTTTTTGAATGAACTGAGAAATTCTTAGATTGGCTTGATGAGGTATCAACATATCAATGTCATCGCTATTTATATTATTGGCCAGTAACCCCTCTTGTATCACTTCACTGAAACGAACAACTGCATGCTTGAAAACAAACGGACCATTCATATAGGGGAAATATGGAATATCTTCCTGAGGATTGGTTGCTAATAGTTCTGGCACCCAGTGACCTGTACTGGGTCCTTGAAGGGCAAGTTCATCCTTGTGTTTTCCTTCACTATGTAAGTGAGTAGATAAAATACCTCCCGCTCCAGTTTGGTTTCTTGAGAGCACTACAGCGCCTGCTCCATCTCCAAAAATAACAGAGACACTTCGGCCTCTGGTTGTAAAATCGAGACCACCACTGTGGTTTTCACTACCAACAATTAGNACATTTTTATACATCCCTGTTTTTATGAATTGATCTGCTACAGATAAAGAATATACAAAACCACTGCACTGGTTACGTACATCTAATGCGGGAACAGTATCCATTTCTAATAATTCTTGCAACTGTACTCCTCCTCCAGGAAAGTACATATCTGGACTAAGGGTTGCAAAAATAATTAAGTCTATATCTTTGGGAGTAACCCCGGCGCGCTGCATTGCAATTTTTGATGCCTTAGCGCCCATAATAGAGGTGTTATTTCCATCTCCTTTTTTTATATGTCTTCGCTCTTTTATACCCGTGCGCTCTTGGATCCAAGCATCATTAGTTTCCATTAGTTTAGAAAGATCATCATTGGTAACAACATTTTCTGGCACATAGTGCCCTACACCGCTTATTTTTGAGCTATACATATTATTTAATTTTAAGGTCCTTGCAAGATACTAAATTAGTCTTTTTTACTTGGTCTTACTTGGCTATTTTAGTGTTTAAGAAACAAAAAATATAAAGACTCAATACTACTGGTTTCATTACATTTGTTTACAAAATTTTTTACTGTAGTAATAATAAAACCCACAAAATGAAAAAAATCATTCTTTCCCTAGTGTGTATACCCTTTCTAATTGGGGCATGCAAAAACCAAACTAAAAACACATCTAAAATTAGTACACAGGCAAGCTTTGAGCCTATGTTGAAAAAATACTATGAGCAAGGGTTGTTACTAGATCCCATTAAAGCAACAACGAGCGGAGACAACAGATATGATGATTTATATACAAACGCACTTTCTGCAAATCATATTAATAAACAAAAAGCATACTACACAGACTACTTAAAAAAAGTAAACAGTTATGACAAGGCTTCTCTTACTAAGGAGCAACAAATGAGTCAAGAAGTTTTACGTTGGGAATGCGAGCGAAATCTAGAACGCCTAGCATTTAAAAATCATGCTTATTTACCGATAGATCAAATGTGGTCTGCAAATTTATTTTTTGGGCAATTGGCAAGTGGTGCAAGCGCGCAACCCTTTAAGACGCTCTCAGATTATAAAAAATGGACCCAGCGCGTGGAGGGATATCTGCAGTGGCTCAATAGCGCCAAAACTAATATGCAAGAAGGTATCGAGTTAGGATATGTGTTGCCAAAATCATTGATTAAAAAAGTGATTCCACAATTAAAAGAGATGACAAATCCAGTTGTAGAGCAACATTTATTTTACACCCCTGTCCAAAATATCCCTGCTAGTTTTTCTCAGGAAGATAAAAAACAAATAACCAAGCTATACAGCGATATGATCACAAACAAAGTGATCCCAGCCTATCAAAGTATACATGATTTTGTAGCAACAACGTATTTAGAAAGTGGTCGAGAAAGTTCAGGTATTGATGGCATACCCCAAGGAGAAGCTTACTACAAACATCAAATAAAATTATACACCACCACAGATATGACCGCAGATCAAATCCACACTCTTGGTCTTAATGAGGTGGCCAGAATTTTATCTGAAATGGAAGCAGTTAAAAATAAAATAGGCTTTAAAGGAGACTTAAAAGAATTTTTCAATGATGTAAGAAGCAATCCAGAATTAATGCCTTTTAAAAACCCACAACAGGTAATTGCAAATTTTAATACTATTCATTCTACGATGAAGCCAAGTCTAGAAAAATTATTTGACAAAACACCAAAAACAGCTTTTGAGGTAAGACAAACAGAGGCTTTTAGAGAAAAATCTGCTAGTGCAGAGTATAACCCAGGATCACTCGATGGAACGCGTCCAGGTATTTTTTACACCCCCATACCTGATGCTACAAAATACAACACCTATAGTGATGAGTCTTTGTTTTTACACGAGGCCATACCAGGACACCACTATCAAATATCATTAACACAAGAAAATCAGGCCCTCTCAGATTTCAGAAAAACATTGTGGTACAGTGGTTATGGTGAAGGTTGGGCACTATATTGCGAATCTTTGGGTAAAGAGTTAGGGCTATATACAGATCCATATCAATACTTTGGAATGCTTGGAGCAGAGATGCACAGAGCCATTAGACTTGTTGTGGATACCGGAATGCACACCAAAGGATGGAGTCGTGAGAAAGCAATCCAATACTCTTTGGATAATGAAGCAGAATCAAGAGAAGGTATTATAAGTGAAATTGAGCGATATATGGCTAACCCAGGGCAGGCGCTCTCTTATAAAGTTGGGCAATTAAAGTTGCAACACCTAAGAGCAAAGGCCAACAAACAACTGGGAGATCGGTTTGATATAAGAGAATTTCATAATCAAGTTTTAGAAACTGGTTGCATACCACTGGCCTTACTTGAGGATAAAATTGATCGATGGATTCAAGAGTCTATGTAGGGTGATTTCTGAAATTTTCAGTTTTCAATCAAAATAGTGGCCTAAATAATTGCTACATAACAAAAATTAGGTATTTTTGCAGCCAATTAATTTAACCTCTGGCGAAATACGTGCATGTTACTTTGGTTTAACATTATAAATTAATACTATGGAATCGTTAATAAAATTTGTTCAAGACGAATTTGTTACAAAAAAAGACTTCCCAGAATTTTCTGCAGGTGATACTATNACAGTATTCTACGAAATTCGTGAAGGTGAAAAAACAAGAACGCAGTTTTTTAGAGGTGTAGTTATCCAAGTTAAAGGGTACAGGTCTTTTAAAAACTTTTACTATCAGAAAAATGTCNGGNACTGTTGGGGTAGAAAGAATNTTCCCAGTAAACATGCCAGCNCTGCAAAAAGTTGAGATCAACAAAAAAGGTGCTGTACGTAGAAAACGTATATACTACTTTAGAGGTCTTACTGGTAAAAAAGCAAGAATCAAAGAGAAGAGAT
>JGI20152J14361_10002332_pt1 | contig 11455 bp, 9 predicted proteins | sample COG_02_FD_14361 | JGI IMG/M metagenome (IMG submission 14361)
GTGATCGCTGCTGTTAGTGTTGTTTTACCGTGGTCAACGTGGCCAATTGTGCCGATGTTGCAGTGCGGTTTATTACGCTCAAACTTTTCTTTTGCCATGATCGGCCTCCGTTTTGTGGGCGAGCCGTTTGGCATCGCTTTGGTTACGCGTGAGCGCGTAAACGGATTTTTGCAAAAGATCAAGCATAATGAGACATTTTCTCAGAGATTCAGCTTACGAGCCGGCTTGCCCTAACATGGTCTTCTGTACTTCTTTGACAATCAACTTACTGAGGATACGCACCATGTCCGCAGGCTCATGATGCATATAAAACGCACTGCCTGCATTGACGTTCAATGGGCCGTAAACAATTTTACCAGTTCCAATATCACGCGCAAAATAGTTGCAGGTAAAGCTGCCAAAAGCCGGAAGCTGAATGCGTATAATCCGTGGTGGTAATGCTGCGTTACAACCAATATTCAGCTCCAATTTTTGCGCACCATGGTAACTGGAGAATACGTTTTTTAACGGCCCAGACAATTCATCGCGAATAGTTTGCGTGGAATAGTTGGCATTCGTTAAGCCGTCACCTTTGTTTGGGGCACCATTTGCACGCCCACGATACGTTACCTTTTGTATTTGGAAGTTCTGCCCAATTTTTTGCGTTATTGGCACGGCATTCGTTGAAACGGCACACCCGCTCAGATTCGACGAGAGTAATAGGACAATCAAGGTTATTTGAAATCGCATGGCGTCACCTTTTGTTGATACATATTCATGTTTATCCGTCGTAAGCGTTACGTCTCGTTGCAGATTCTCCTTAACGCCGCCCACTCTATGCTTGAGAGTACGGGCGTAAAGGTTTCATTCCCAATAACATCCGCATCGATTGCGGCGCGTTCACGACCAGCTAAATCTGGATGGCTGGAGATATGGGACATTAGACCATCGTCAGCCCCGTGCTCATTCATCAAATACTTAAAGAAATTTGAAAAGCGTTTAGACGGTAGTTTTGCACGCGCAAACAGCTTGTGGCTGAACGTGTCTGCGTTTGTTTCAGCGTCTTGTGAATAGTTGGCTGATATCAATGCTTCGGCTAATGCCAGCGCCGCAAAGCCGCCCGCGAAATCGCCAAATACCAAACCCAACAGCCCCGCAGATCCCGCAGACCGTAGAGAAAGACGCGTCGGATCACGGTGGACGGCGTGGCCAAATTCGTGACCTAAAACACCTGCAACCTCTTCTGGTGTTTTAGCTGCCTTTAACAGGCCTTCGAACAACACAATTTGCCCACCAGGGACGGCAAAGGCATTGACCATCTCGTGGTTAAACACGCTTACCTCTAGGGGGTATTCTGTTTCAAAATTATCTTTTAGTCGTTTGGCCATTTTGGCCAATGCTTTGGTTCCTTGTTCACCATTGCAAGTCAGATCACCCTCACCACCTGAAACAGCCCATTCGATTTGACGTAGCGAATATTTTCCCAACGCAATTTCGCGTTCAATCGGGATATAGCGCGCCAATGTATCAGACAAGGCAGGAACAATGACAAACAAGATCAGGCAGACCGAACTGATCGCCCCTGCCCCCCATGATATGACGCGGCGCTTCATCGTTGATGACGTCGCACGTTTCGTAAGCCTGTTTGGCAACGCCCAAAGATGTGCAGTAGCGGCGCGATCTTGGATGATCAATCGTGCCTCACTGTTGTCTTCAAGATCAAGTATCATGCCTGTATCGCGTGCTTGGTCTTGAAGGCAGCGCAAGTCATGCATCGGCCATTCGATCCATGTGTCATCAATTTGAAATTTCACGCCATCCGCAGAAATTAGGACTGGGACGTGGATTGATTTTGCCGTTTTCCCGTCAAAGAATTCACCTGCCGTTTGAAATGCAACATTCAAAATGCTGCACCAACGTCCAGAGCATCGGCAAAGCCTTCTGCCTCTACGAAATCATCCCCTGCGCGTTGGCTAACGCTATCTAGCGCATCGGCGTTTTGGATGGTGATCGTGCCTGCATAATTACGGATGATCGGTTGTGTTATGGACACTGTGCTGATCGCGCCCAAAAGTACAAGAAACGCAAGATAGCCCATGATAAAGCTCGCAAAAACCACCACTTCCTCGGCATCGAAGAATGCGACACCTAATGGGCGCAAGATTGTTTCGTCGATGATCGTATCTGGAATGAATGACAGGCCAAACCCTGTGGCGATACCCACCAATAAGCCGAGCACCAGTGCCGAAGCGAACGCCAACATACCGCCAAATACATAGGCCATGATGACGTCAGAAGTATCAACCTTGGAGTCAAATGTGACTTGTTCACCAAGTGTTTTTTCATTGACCATAATGCGCCAGCTGGCGACGTTATAAATCGCCATTGCCACATAGAACCAAGCGATACCGAATTGCAGTAGGATAAAACCAACACCAAGGCCAGCGATCCCTGCGATATCACCATTTTCCAGCGTTTCGTAGTTTGCAAACCCGTTATAAGACATCAATCCAATCGCAACAACGAGGATAGCGGCGGCGGCATATAGTTGTTTCATTGCGGGGCGCAACATTCGCCATTCGCCACCTTGGTGAAATTGAGCATCCCCAAAATAACTGCGGTCGACACGGTATTTTTCCATGTTAAATGTTTGACGTGGCAACAAAAACCCCAAGGTCAAAACAGTAAACAACAGATTGGTCAATCCGACCTTAACATAACCCCATGCCGCAGGTTCCGCACCAAAGCGAATACCGCGCCAGCGTGTGCGTGACATGATATAGCGACGCGCCCGATATTGCGCATAATAGATCAATGGGAGTGTGGCCAAGGCAGCCAAATAGAACAACAAGTTTTGAAAAACGATACCTTGGTAGGTGTCAGATTGCGTAAACAGAGAATATCCAAAAAACAAAAGTAACAGCTGGAAAACACCCAAATAGACCGCCAATACGGCAACGGCAATTAAGAAGCCCAGAAACTTTTCTATGCCTGTACCATTGTACTCCAGCGGCGAGCCACTTGGGGTGATAGCCGACCAGAAATATTTGCGAATGCGTGTACGCGCCCAAAACCGATAGACTCCAAGGGTAATCAAGGTCAGGAATCCCGTCCAAAGCGCCAGCTTGAAAAGTGGTTTTTTACGGCCAGTATAAGTGACATGCGCAGTCTTAGGTTGTGTTAACACGTCGTCAGTCACGATAATCCCTTAATCAATACTTAGGTAAATATGCCCAATTTTCTGGTCTAAGTAAATCTATTGTCACGTGGGAATCCACGTGGTGCCATCCGGCCTGTGCCTGCGCGTTTACCCAACCAATCCATCAGTTCGGTTTCGACACGACGCCGTCCCGCTGGGTCCAGCCATGATAGCCCATCAATCAGATGGAAAGTCGTTGCATCGTTAAGACCGCCGTCTTTGTATTTTTGCAGACGCACACCTTTGCCACGGCCCATTTCGGGCAGCTCATCCAGTGGGAAAATCAACACTTTGCGGTTTTCACCGACGGTCGCGATGTGATCGCCATTTATTGGCTTGCAGACCAATGCTTTTACATCGCCTTTGACGTTCAAAACTTGTTTGCCTGTGCGCGTTTGCGCCACCACGTCAGTTTCGTTGACAACAAAACCATCACCCGCGCTGGACGCCAGCAACAACTTGCGTTCGGGGTTGTGAATGAAGATATCAATCATGTCCGCGTCGTTGGGTAAATCAACCATCAACCGGATTGGTTCACCCATGCCGCGACCACCGGGCAGATCGGAACAGGCCATCGTATAGAAACGTCCGTTTCCGCCAAACATCAACAACTTGTCCGTTGTTTCTGCGTGGAATAAAAAGCGGGCTTCGTCGCCGTCTTTGTATTTCAATTCTTGGGACAGATCGATGTGCCCCTTCATTGCGCGCACCCAACCCATGGACGAACAAACAACGGTGATTGGTTCTCTTTCGATCATTGCTTCGATTGGGACTTCTTCAAAATCGGGGGCATCAGCCAATTCGGTGCGACGTGCGCCGTGCTCGCTATCTTTGCCAAAAATCTTACGTGTTGCGCGGAGTTGTTCAATGATACGCGCCCACTGCAACTCTTCGGAATTTAGCAGGTCATCTAGGTCGGCACGTTCGATTTGGAGTGCGTCTAACTCGTTGCGTAATTCCATCTCTTCGAGCTTGCGCAAGCTGCGTAAACGCATATTTAGAATGGCTTCGGCCTGAGCATCAGAGAGGCTGAACTCAGCCATCATCATTTGTTTTGGTTCGTCTTCGTAGCGAATGATTTCGATGACGCGATCCAGATTTAGGAAGGCAATGATATAGCCTTCCAACACTTCTAGACGGCGGTCAATTTTTTCCATGCGATGTTGCGATCGGCGCAACAACACGTCGCGTTTGTGATCGATAAAGGCACGCAACACTTCTTTCATCGAGCAAACTTTGGGTGTGCGCCCATCGATTAAGGTATTGAGATTTAAGTTAAATCTGGTTTCTAGGTCCGACATGCGGAACAATGTTTCCATCAAAACAGTTGGATCAACGGATTTGGCGCGGGGTTCCAAAACCAGGCGGATATCTTCGGCACTTTCGTCGCGAACATCCGTTAGGATCGGTAGTTTTTTCAGCTGGATCAGCTCTGCGATTTTTTCAATCAGCTTGGATTTTTGGACCTGATATGGGATTTCGGTAACAACGATTTGCCACAGCCCACGGGGTAACTCTTCGATTTCCCAACGCGCGCGCAGGCGCATGGGGCCGCGGCCTGTGCGGTAGGCTTCGAGTAGGTTTTCGCGGGGTTCGACCAAGATGCCGCCTGTTGGGAAATCTGGGCCGGGGACGTGATCCATCAAGGTTTCGTCGCGCGCATTCGGGGCTTTGATCAAGTGGATCGAGGCATCGATTAATTCGCCGATGTTGTGTGGTGGGATGTTTGTGGCCATGCCTACGGCAATGCCTGTGGACCCATTGGCCAACAGGTTTGGAAAGCTGGCAGGTAGGACTGCAGGTTCTTGTAGACGACCATCATAGTTGTCTTGGAAATCAACCGCGTCCTCTTCCATGCCTTCCAGCATGGCTTCGGCGACGGCGGTCATGCGGGCCTCTGTGTAACGCGCGGCGGCGGGGTTATCGCCGTCGATGTTGCCAAAGTTACCTTGGCCATCAACCATCGGATAACGCACGGAAAAATCCTGTGCTAGGCGCGTCATTGCGTCATAAATAGCGGCGTCACCATGCGGGTGGAAATCACCCATTGTGTCGCCTGAAATCTTTGCTGATTTTAGGAATTTGCCGTTAGAAGCCAGTTTCAAACGATACATCGCATACAGAATACGGCGGTGAACCGGTTTCAATCCATCGCGTGCATCGGGTAATGCGCGGTGCATAATTGTGGACAACGCATAGGTCAGATATCTGTCGCCAATCGCGCGGCGCAGAGGTTCAGATAGGGTCGCACCATCGGTGTGTTCGTCGTTCGGATCGTTTATTAAATCAGCCATGAATGATGTCTAACCATATCGCCAATTTGGGTCTAGGGGCATTTACGAAAAACGCGTATTTCGCGATGCACAATCTGTACACAACCCGTACACAAGTGGTGCACCGCCCACAAAAAAAGGCGCGAGGTTTCACCCGCGCCTTTGAATTCAATATCGTGGGGCTTAGTGGCCCAAGATTTGTGACAAGAACAATTTTGTGCGTTCGTTTTGTGGATTGTCAAAGAACTGTTGTGGTTCGTTTTGCTCGACGATTTGACCTTCGTCCATGAAGATCACACGGTTGGCGACTTCGCGTGCGAAGCCCATTTCGTGTGTCACAACCAACATGGTCATGCCGTCTTCGGCCAATGCGACCATTGTATCCAAAACCTCTTTGATCATTTCTGGATCAAGAGCAGATGTTGGTTCGTCGAACAGCATGATGCGTGGTTGCATACACAGTGAACGCGCAATCGCCACACGTTGTTGTTGACCACCAGACAACTGACCCGGGAATTTGTCAGCCTGTTCTGGAATCTTCACTTTTTCTAGGAAGTGCATTGCGATTTCTTTGGCTTCTTTTTGGGGTGTTTTACGAACCCAAACAGGTGCCAACATGCAGTTTTCCAAGATCGTCAAATGCGGGAATAGGTTAAAGTGTTGGAAACACATGCCTACCTCTGAGCGAATAGTGTCGATATTTTTCAGATCAGATGACAACAATGTGCCGTCCACTGTGATCGAACCTTCTTGGTGCTCTTCCAGTGCATTGATGCAACGGATCAGTGTTGATTTACCCGAGCCCGATGGGCCCGCGATAACAATGCGTTCGCCGCGATTAACAGTCAGGTCAATGTCACGTAAAACGTGGAATGTACCGTACCATTTGTTCATTTTAGAAATCTGAATTGCGATTTCGTCGCTGACTTCGAGTTTTTTAGCAGTAGCCATTTTTTAAGCTCCTTTATTAGTGACCGGTCGCGAGCTTACGCTCTAGATACATTGAGTACCGCGACATGGAGAAACAGAAGATGAAGAAGATGAGAGCGATGAAACCATACAGTTCCCACAAAATACCATTCCATGCCTGATCGGCGCGGATGTTTGTAGAAAGTAGCAAGGGATCATACAGACCAACGATACCAACCAATGTGGTATCTTTGAACAGCCCGATGAATGTGGACACGATGCCCGGGATCGAAATTTTCAGTGCTTGCGGCATGATAATCAGACGTTGAGCTTTCCAGTAGTCCAAGCCCAAACTGTCCGCTGCTTCGTACTGACCTTTTGGCAAGGCAGCCAAACCGCCACGCACAACTTCGGCCATATAAGCGGACGCGAAGATCGTCACCATGATCATAACCCGAAGGATCAAATCAAAGCTGGTGCCAGGTGGTAGGAAATAGTTCAGCAAAGTCGATGCCACGAACAACAAGGTAATCAATGGCACACCGCGAATGAATTCGATAAACGCGATGCAGACACCTTTTAGGATCGGTAGATCAGATTGACGGCCCAGGGCCAATACGATGCCGATTGGAAGTGACAGTGTAATCCCTGTCAAACCGATCAAGACAGCCAACATAAAGCCACCAATCACATCTGAATCAACCGACTGAATACCCAATGGAATGGTTGACGCCATCGTGCTGGCGAATGGGCCAGCCAATAATAGCCACCAAACGATCGGCGTTATAATTGCAGCAATCACACCGATCAGTGTTGTTGTTGCTTTTGAAACGAAACCATAAGCAACGACAGACAATACAAAGCCCAAGATAACGCTGATTGGTAGCCAGATAGAGCCACCCCAGATCAACCAGAAGCACAAGAATGGGAAGATGGCAGAGAACCATAACAACTTTTTCGGTGCGCCTTCGAACAAGACAGGTGCTAAGGCAATGCCAAGACCAATAAAGGCCAAGACAGGGCGATAGAACAATTCGCTTGGGTAAAAACCAAACAGCAATTGTGTCCAGCGTTCACGAATAACACCCCAACAGGCCCCAGAGAAGTGACCCTCGCGGCCCAATTCAGCCAAGACGCCACGACATGCGGTCAGAGATTCTGAACCCCAAGTTGGTGACATTGCCCAAGGCAAGATTGCCGCCAGTACCAGATAGATGCAGTACAAGGATACGATTGTCAGAACCGAATTGCCGATTGAACTGAACAAGTTGGTGCGCATCCAGCCGATGACACCGACTTGGGACAAGGGTGGTGCTTTTTGTGGCACCAGTTCCGTGCGTACGTAGGATAGATCAGCCATATTAACGCTCCACCAATTTAACAGAATTATTGTACCAGTTCATGACACCCGAAATTGTCAGCGAGATTGCCAGATACACGGCCATGCCCATCAACAAGGTTTCCATTTCACGACCTGTTTGGTTCAACGTGATACCCATCAAGGTACCCGTCATATCCATGTAACCCACCGCAATCGCCAAAGACGTGTTTTTGGTAAGGTTCAAGTATTGTGAAATCAGCGGTGGAATAATGATACGCAATGCCTGTGGCAGTACGACCAAATTCATCGTGCGACCCGGCGAAATGCCCAATGCAAACGCTGCTTCGGATTGGCCTTTGGATACGGCCTGAATACCAGCGCGTACGTTTTCCGCGATAAATGCGGCGGTGTACAATGACAAAGCCAACCAAAGCGCGATCAAAGAGTTGCGCATATATGTGCCACCCTTAAAGTTAAAGCCCTTCAGTTCTGGATAGCCAAGGTAGAAACCAAGTGCCGCCAGCAAGACAATTACAGGTACGAAAATCAATGCCAGACGTTGCCACCATGTTGTGGGGCGAACACCTGTTTCGCTTTGGATAAAATCTGCACGTCTTTTGACGCGGATTGCGCCGTAAATTCCTGCAAACAAAACGGCCAAGAAGGCCATTAAATCAAGGCTGACATCAAAACGAAGCGCGCTGTCGCCAAACAATGATATATCGCCAAGTGTACGTGAGAACAGTGGCTCAGGGATATAAACGCCGCGATTTGTAATCGCTACGGAATCATTAAGAAGCATCGATGTCTCGCCAGATCTAAAGGCGCTTGGCGGGCTCATCACTTCGATCATGATCGAGAAGATAACGATAATCCATAACAAGACCGGTACATTGCGGAAGACTTCGATGTATGCGGTCATCACGCGGGCAACCAACCAGTTTTTCGACAGACGCAAAACGCCGACCGTTACGCCAACGATTGTCGCAGTCACACACCCCAAGAAGGCCAACAGCAACGTATTAAGCAGGCCGATAAAGCCCGCACGTAGGTGACTGTCTTGGGAATTATAATCCAGCAGGCGCTGATTGATATCGTAGCCCGCGGGCTCGCCTAAGAATTTGAATTGGATTTCTTTGCCCAAGTTCGCCAAGTTAACAACCGTGTTGTTAATAAGCCAACCAAAACACAAAAGGATCAAAATCAGTGCAATCACTTGGATTGTCATTGAACGATATCGCGTATCGTACAACAGCTGACTGATTTGGAAACCCTGTCCCACTGGGTTAGGAATATTAGACATATTCATGTCGCCCCTTTTTTAGATAAAATTGTGATTTGACCTACCCCAAGGTCAAACGACAGAATTATCGTTTCTCGATTTTAAAATGCTGATCAGTTGATAAAGAAAGGGCGCGGTTTTCACCGCGCCCCTCAAATCCGATTAACGGAAAGGTGGTGAGTAGATCAATCCACCTTCTGTCCACGCAGCGTTCAAGCCACGTGCGATGCCAATGGCTGTTTTCTCGCCGATGTTCTTTTCGAAGATTTCACCGTAGTTACCAGAAACAGCAATTGCGCGTGAAGCCCAAGCTTTGTCCAAGCCCAACATTCCGCCCAAGTCGCCTTCTGTACCTAACAGACGGTTAACTTCTGGGTTTCCGCCAGCTTCCATAGAAGACTTAGCAACGTTTGCAGATGTTACACCCAGCTCTTCAGCTGTGATCAAAGCGTTCAATGTCCAACGAACAATGTCGCCCCATTGGTTGTCGCCGTGACGTACAAGCGGGCCCAAAGGCTCTTTTGAGATGATTTCTGGCAATACAACGTGGTCTGCAGGTGCTTCGAATGTTGCACGTGTTGCAGCCAAACCAGATGCGTCAGTTGTGTAAACGTCACATGCGCCTGACAAGTATTGTGCTTGTGCTTCAGCGTTTGTTTCGATTGGAACTGGCTCATAAGAGATGTTGTTCGCACGGAAGAAGTCAGCCAAGTTCAGCTCTGTTGTTGTACCAGTTTGGATACATACAGTTGCGCCGTCCAATTCTTTGGCAGAAGTTACGCCCAATGCGTTTGGTACCATGAAGCCTTGGCCGTCATAGTAGTTAACACCAGCAAATTCAAACTTAAGGTCAACATCACGTGAGAAAGTCCACGTTGTGTTACGTGCCAATACGTCAACTTCGCCTGAAGCCAATGCAGTGAAACGTGTTTTACCAGTTGTTGGTACAAACTTAACTTTTGTGCCATCGCCTAAAACGGCAGCAGCAACAGCGCGACATACAGATACGTCGAAACCATTCCAAACGCCGTTAGCGTCAGCAGCCGCGAAACCAACCAAACCAGTTGATACGCCGCATTTTAATTCGCCAGCAGCTTTGACATCGTCAAGTGTGCCAGCAGCAACAAAACCAGCAGCGAAAGTCGCAGCAGTCAATGTGCCTAGAAAAGCAGATTTTTTCATCGTTAATCCTCATCCTGTGGTTGCCCTAAAGTAGGGCGGTTTTTCCGGTCGTTTTCAAACCGATTTAAAAGCGAAGGGTCGCACCCCTATGCCTGTCGACTAGTGTGCGGCGAAGATACGCGTTGGGTCAAGGAAAATTGTTGGATTACAGGGATGTTTTCGTAACGTTGTAATTTAGGTCATTAATGCTGCCCTAATAGCCAAGTTATCAAGCCAGCATTCACCATTACAGTCTGAGAGAGTGCAAATTCCGACATAAAGTCATTAAAATTCATCTTGATTATAGGTAAAACTACCTACTCGGCGTTGAGGCTGTTGAAAATTTAGGTCACGATAGGTTACCCAAATTTCACTCAATTATTCTAGCAATCAATGGTCAGAAGAGTCTTTCCAGAATGTGTAGGCGAATTCGAAATCTGAACGCTTCTTAATCAGTGCTTCTTGGGCCTCTTCGTCGACACCCCAGAGTTGCTCTTGCCATGCTTCGTCAACCGTAGCGGCGGTCCATGCGTGATCCAAATCGATGTGATTCGTAATAAGTGCCATTGAAATGACCGCTGAACCACTGATCGTGATCAGGTCATGGACACCTGCCAATTGATAAAAATTCATCTGTGCCAAGCGTGTGCGATAAGTGTCAACAATTGCTGGATCTTGGGCCACAAACATCACACCTGATGTTACATTCATCGGAGCGTTCAAAGCGTTGAGAGACCACGCCAGCAGAGGGTCCCACATACGTGCCTGTTCGTCGATCAATCCTTGCGGGGAAGTCGATCGATAGCACAACAAATCAGTGCCAGCATATTCAGCAAGCATATCAACAATCGCATCGGCGTTGATCGAAACTTTATCAATCACCGAATTCACCATACGTGTTGCAGGCATAGTTGTTGGATCGACTTCGTTTTCTTGGGCCATCCACTCAGCGGCAACTTGGTCCGCAATTTTGCGGTATTGCACAATCAGTGGTGATTTTGAGGGCGTGCGAACGGCGTGCCCGTCCAAAGTGACGTTATATCCACCATCGGTTTGGACGACGTCAGCCTGTTTCCAAAAGCGTTTCTTTAGTGACGGCTTCATTTGTATTCCTGGAATGGATCAACTGGTGCATATTTAACGTCCCAGCCGAAAGTTTCCCATGTGCGTTCCATATGATCAGGCAGGTCAGCTGTAATATGGATTTCTTTTTTGGTTATCGGGTGCGTGAATGTCAGTGAGCGTGCATGCAGATGCATTTTACGGCTGATGTCACCACCAAGTTGTGAGCCCCAACCGTCGCCGTCATTGGTTTGGCTGTTCGTGCCGTA
>JGI20152J14361_10002334_pt1 | contig 11454 bp, 9 predicted proteins | sample COG_02_FD_14361 | JGI IMG/M metagenome (IMG submission 14361)
CTCACCCCCAGCAAGCGTGCATAATTAGCCAATGCGGCTACCGTATCGTAGCTCGGGTCAATGGTATGAGAAAGTAAACCAACATTTTCATTTTCTAAAAATTCTTCATACACCCGATACATTTGTTTGCTCATTTCTGGGCAAATAGAGGGGCAATTGATGAAGAAAAAATCAGCGACATAGATTTTATCTTTAAAAGAGACATTGGTAATGACGGCACTGTCTTGGTTTATAAAACTAAAGTCAGCAATACGATGGGGAATCGTATCCTTGGTGAGTATGCCATTCACCTCTTTAGTGACGATTTCAGTACGTCCTAAAATCGGTAATTCAAAATTGGTTTTGATTTCTTGGCAGGCTCCAAGTAACAGAAATAAACAGCCTATTTCGATATGTCTTCTCATCATTTTGTACGAATATACTTATAAAGTTTAATACCACTCATTAACAATATAACCACAGCAAAAATTCCCAAAACGCCACTTATCCAGCTTAATTGATCTTTCTTAACAATGAGAAAGACCACTGAAATTAAAATAAGGGTGGATACTTCATTCCAAATGCGTAATTGCATTGAGCTGTATTTGACCACTCCTACTTGCAAAAGTTTAAAAATATGGTGTAGACTAAAGTGATAACCGTAAAGCACACCCACCAGAAGTAACTTTATTTGCATAAAGGGCAGATCGAGCCATTGGGGTTGCAGGTAAAGCAATGTACTTGCCATAACGGCGGTAATGAGGGCAGAAGGCCAAGTGATGATATACCATAAACGTTTGGCCATAAGGGCCAGTTGGGCTTGTAGAATAGACTTTTCAGGTTCAGGTTTAGATAAGGCTTCGGTCTGGTAAATAAATATCCGAGGGATGTAAAAAAGCCCAGCAAACCAGGTAATAACAAATATGATATGCAATGCCTTGATAGATAAATAATCCATTGTGAATCAGTTAAAGTGAACAACGTCATGCCCTTTTTATCAGGAATATTGAATCTTAAAAGGCGATTAAATGATTAAATAGGCTTATTTTCGCCCCCATTATTTTCGTCCATATCATCTTCTTCCTCAAAAACGATTTCAATCCCCGCTTTTTTTAAATCATCCTTTACGTCAATATCGATAAGGGTGGGTAATTTAAATACAGAAAGATCTCTATCCTCAATTTCATCCAAGAGTTCATTCAGGACCTCATCATGACCATAGGCTTGTTTATTGAGTAAATTTTCATGAGGTTCTTTCATACCAATCAGATAAAAACCGCCATCTTGGGCAGGGCCAATGACCACATCATGTTTATCCAATGCAGCAAAACCTTGGGAAATGATCTTATCAGTGATGTCAGGTGTATCGCTACCAATAAGAATCATTTTATCAAAGCCTAATTCAAAGGCATCATAAAAGCAATTTTGCATTCGTTGCCCCAAATCTTTACCTTCTTGGATATGTTTTTGGTATTTGGCATCGTCAAATTGATCATGCGATTCGATGTATTCAGAATAGTAGACACATTTATCAATCTTTAAGACATCCGTTACTTCTGCGGTAATACCTACCAGTTCTTTGTAGATCTCCATCGCCAAGTCCATACCCAAATCTTCGGCCAATCTTGTTTTAACCGTTCCTGGGATTAAATTTTTAACAAAAATGGACAATACTTCTTTACTCATAAACCTTAATTCCTTTGTTTAACCATATAGACCATACTTTGCTGTAAGCATGAATGCTATCCGTAGGCAAATTTAAATGATTTACGACAATCTGTGATTGATTTTTCCAATCAAAGATTCCTCCGTATAAGTTGTAGACCTTAGTATATCCCATTTCAAGGAGTTTTTCGCCTATGCGTTCACTGCGATAACCTACCGAACAATAGACGATGATTTCTTTATTTTTTGGAATATGGTCCACATCTGACGGTTTGAAATCATCATATTCAATAAGCTGAGCTCCCGGGAGATGACTGACTGAAAATTCGCTGCGGCTACGGGTATCTAGTAATAGGGGTTCTTGATACTGCATTTTCTGCACTACTTCCTCAGTCTTGAGGAGAGGGACTGTGTTTTTGTAAAGGAAAGAAATGGGATCATCAAATGTTTTGGTTTGACATCCAAGAACTATATACAAACAAAATAAAACGCTATATAAGGGCCGCATATTTCTTTTTTAATTCTATTCCTATAGCACCAAATAAGATGATATATTCACTTAATATCCACCAGGTAGGCACATCATATCCTGCAGCATCATAACCAAAATAGCTCCAAGATACGGAGAAGCTCCAAATAACAGGATACCAGTATCCACTAAGTAATCCTAGGGGTATCAAAGTTAAGATATACCATGGATGAATGGTTGTACTCATCAGAAGATAAATGGTAAGTGAATAAAGTAAGACGGTTTCCAGAGATTTTTTATAATGATATAGAAGAATAGCTCCTAAGGAGATTAAAAATAAAGTAATGAGCCCCATGATGGGTCCCAGGGTTCCAATGATATTGTATCCATTAAACCAAAAACCGAGGGCTCTGAAAATGAAGTAAATGCTGGCATTAAATTCAAAATGCTGGAAGTAGAGTTTTAAACTGGTGAAGGTTCCCTCCGTGAGCTGAGTGCTTAACATCGGTATCAGGGTTAGACTCAATACGATCAGTGCAATGCTGATTAATACCCAGCTCTGCTTCCATTTATAATACCACATTAAAGCAGGTAGAAAGAGGAGTGGGATGAGTTTGGTAGCGATGGCCAAACCCCAGGCGAATCCAGCCTTGGCAAATTTATTTTTCGAAATAAAATATAGGGTGAGCAGAAGGAAGAAAATCACCATTGATTCAAAATGCACATTACCCACGCCTTCCCAAATAAGCAAAGGATTTAAAAAAAACCAGCCTGATAGAGCTGTTTTTGGTCTTAATTTATGAAGTAACCAGGTCGAGGCGATGTCCGTTAATAACAGGAAAATCCTCAAGATACCTACGGACCATAAGGGCTGAACTAGAAAAGTGGAGAGCCAAAAAAAGAACTGATTCAAGGGCGGATAAACGGTAGCGTACGTACTGGAATTTAACTGTGCCAATGCCGTAGGAGAAAATTTTGGGATACCCAGCTCAGTGACCTGGGTAGGTAATAATGAATAGGGGTTGATGCCATGGTGAATCAAGGATCCATCCCAAATAAACCGATAGAAATCATCTGACAAATTGGGTAAATCATAAAAAAGCAGGCACCGTACACCTATGCCTAAGACCCATATAGATTTGAATGAATATTCAAATTTACAAATCCAGAAATAAGCAAAAAAAGACGCACTGAAGCAGATAAATAAACCCATGGAATCTGATCTATTCAATACTGTTGATAGAATTAAAATAGATACAACAAACATGAAGTACAATAGGGGAGCAGGTCCAAAAAGTCTCTTAAGTGACATTTTTTAAACTGTTTTTGATCGCATTAAAAAAAAGATAGCCAAAACCGAGGGTAAGCATGGCATGAAAAGGCAGAAAACCGTAATGCTGAAAGTTGACACCTAGGCCCAAACCCCAAGCGAAATAGAGCATGCACAAGCCTTCCATAAAATTGAGTAAGCTGATCTTAGGTTGAATATAACTATTGCCTTTCCAATCATCCGTATGCTTTTGGACACCAAACTTTGGAGTTCTGACAAAACCTGTTTTTATGTTAAGAAACCCTTCCAATAAGGCCAACGAGTTGTGGAGTGATAGACTGAGTGAAAAGGTAAGGTATAAAGGGAAATAGATACAAAAATAGGTTAATGGATTTTTTTGAGAAGCTCGAATGGCAAACCAGTAGAAAATACCGATGGCGATAAAACCAACTAAAAAAACAGAACCGAAATCAAAAATCGTTTTCAGGTGAGGATACTCATTTTTTATAAAAACAAGGGGTACTGAAAGCAGAGCAGCCATAAAAATAAAGAGAAAAACCGTACTATTTAAAAGATGTAACGTAGCCCTTGTTTTATGATTAAGCGCCAAATCTGATTGGATTACTTTGCCTATATTTTTTCTGATCGTTTCTGCAGTTCCTTTATTCCACCTGAATTGTTGGCTTTTTACGGCTTGCAGCGTGATGGGGAGTTCAGCTGGGCTTTCTACAGATTCAAGGTATTCGAATTTCCATCCATTTAACTGCGCGCGATAGCTTAGGTCAAGATCTTCTGTGAGCGTATCATGGTGCCAGCCGCCCACATCCAGAATACTTTCTTTCCTCCAGATGCCTGCCGTTCCATTGAAATTAATAAAGCTCTTGGCTTTTCTTCGTCCTGTTTGTTCCACAGTAAAATGGGCATTAAGGCCAAAGGCCTGCATTTTAGTGAGCAAGTTGAAATTTTCATTTAAATGGCCCCAACGCGTTTGTACCATGGCTATTTTTTCATCTTTAAAATAGGGGATGACTTTTTTTAAAAAATCTTTTTTAGGTATAAAATCAGCATCAAATATAGCAATGAATTCACCTTTAGCTATGGTCAACCCATGTTGTAAAGCACCTGCCTTGAAGCCTATTCTATTTTGTCTTCTCAGATGAACAATGTCAATGCCCTTGTTTTTGATTTGGTTTATGCGGGCATCAATCATACCGATGGTTTCGTCATCAGAGTCGTCAAGGAGTTGAATTTCGAGGTGAGTGTTTGGGTAATCTAAGGAGGTGGCCGCATCTAGGAGTCGATCAATCACATATTTTTCATTATATAGCGGCAGTTGAAGGGTTACAAAAGGTAGGTTCGTAGGTTCATGATTCAAAGGAGGATCATCGACTTTTCTAATATAATGCCAAGTCAGGTTCAATTGTGCTAAGCTAAATAGGCAAATTATGAACATTGAAAAACCATAAAGCATTATTATGATCCATTCCATTTAGAGATATTTAATAATGGTGGCGATGATTTTGTAACCCGCCAGAATAGTACCTTTAAGGGTGCCTGAAACCTTAGATATTCCTATTCTTTTGCGATAATCCACAGCTATTTCCTCAATTTTTAATTTATTTTTGATGGCTTTGATTTGCATTTCGACGGTCCAGCCATAGGTCTTGTCTTCCATTTTAAGTTGCATCAATGCATCGTATTTGATGGCTCGAAAAGGTCCCAAGTCCGTATATTTAACATGGTAAAGATACCTTATCAAAGTGGTGGCGAGCCAGTTCCCAAATATTTGCTGTGGCATCATGGAGCCAGGTTCTTTAATACCCAATTCACGACTCCCAATGACCATATCAGCCATTCCATTTATGATGGGATCAACTAATTTTACGATTTCAGATGGATAGTCGCTGTAGTCCCCATCAAGGAATACAACAATATCAGGAGTGGGATCACTTTTAGATAGATGATCTATCCCTTTCAAACAGGCCCAACCATAGCCACGTTTGGATTCTTTTAATGAGGTGGCCCCAAGTTTCTGAGCAGTTGAAAGTGTGATCCGAGGATCCATTGTCAACCACGATAATTTCCGTAACCCAATCTTTGGGAATTTCTTTAATGACATGGCCGACTGCATTTTGTTCATTAAAAGCCGGGATGATTACTCTTATGTCTGGGGACTTCAAATCAGTTACATGACTAGGGTCAAAATGGGAATAGTTTTTTCAACGGATATTTAATTTAGGAATGGGTCAGTAACCTGCTGCCTGACCATCTTTTCGCGATTCTGAAGCGCCCAAGTAGACCTTATTTTTATCATCCCACAGGATGGCTTGATATCCTCCATATATGCCTAAGGCAAACCCTACGTTATGTCCTTGGTTCATCAGTCTTCGAATAGTTTCATAATCAAAGCCTGATTCCAGTCTGATTTTTCCTGAATTTACCGCATCAAAACCTGTGGGCGTCGAGGTTCCCGTGTGATCTATCCTCGGGGCATCCCCAGCTTCTTGCAAGGTCATGCCAAAATCTACCATATTCATTACAATTTGTACATGCCCCATGGGCTGAAAGTCACCTCCCATTACCCCAAAGCTCATCAGAGGGATGCCATTTTTAGTCATAAATGCGGGTATAATAGTATGAAAGGGTCTTTTGCCAGGGGCGTAGGTATTGGCTTGTCCTTCTTCAAGAGAAAAAAGCTCTCCGCGATCTTGAAGCATAAAACCCAAATCTGTAGGAACTAATCCTGAGCCCATACCTCTATAATTGCTTTGAATTAAAGAAATCATGGTACCATTTTTATCAGCAACGGTCAGGTACACCGTCTCTCCATTGCTTATCGACCCTGCTTTGTAAAGGCCGGCGTCAGGGCCAATTTCGCTTCGTCTTGCGGCCGCATAATCTTTTGAAAGTAATTGTTCCACCGGGACATCATAAAAATCCATATCCGCATAATATTTTGCACGGTCTTCAAAAGCCAGTTTTTTGGCTTCAGTAAATAGGTGAATGTGTTCTGCGCTTCCATATGGGATCTCATCAAAGTCATAGCCCTCTAGTATATTCAACATTTGCAGGGCAGCGATGCCTTGCCCATTCGGAGGAAGTTCCCATACATCATAACCCCTATAATTTACAGAGACGGGTGTGACCCATTCAGAATGATGATCTGCCAAGTCTGATGTTGATAAAAAGCCCCCTTTGGCCTGAACATAATCAGCAATGGTTTTCGCTATTTTTCCCTTATAAAAACCCGCTCTACCCTTGTTAGCGAGGATACTATAGGTCATGGCTAAATCTGGATTTTTGAATAGTTGACCTTTGCTCGGTGTCTTACCATCGATCATATAAGTATCCTTAAAATTTTGAAAATTGAAAGATTCATATCTTGAGGCACCTACTGCCATGTAGTAGGCAATCAATTCGGTCACTGGAAATCCATTTTCGGCATAGTGGATTGCGGGTGCTAAAATATCTGTCATAGGAAGAGCGCCAAATTTTTCATGAAGCTCAAACCATCCATCTACAGCCCCAGGAACGCTTACGGGCAATGGGCCAAAAGAAGGAATTTTGGTTAAATTTTGTGATTGGAAATATTCCAAAGTCAATGATTTGGGGGAACGACCACTGGCATTCAAGCCATGTATGGTTTTTGTTTTCCCATCCCAAATAATAGCAAAAAGATCTCCCCCAATTCCGGATCCAGTGGGTTCCATGAGTCCTAAAGCGGCATTGGCTGCAATGGCGGCATCAATGGCGGTACCTCCTTTTTTGAGGATATCAAGTCCTATTTGTGTGGCGAGGGGATGACTCGTGGCCACCATTCCATTTTGAGCAATGACCTCAGATCGGGTGGCAAAACCTTTTCCGGTAATCCGATCTTGAGCACACAGAGTAAGGGAGGTAACTAAAAAAAAGAAGGCGCTTAAATATTTTTTCATCATTAAAGTTATTTGAAGGATTTATTTTAATTTTTATGAACATCCATTTAAATATTTAATTATTAATTGAGAGGCAGCATAATTTTTTAAATATTTTTAAAACATCTTAAGCGAAGCCGAATTTAGCAGTAATTTCTTCATTTTATACCAAAAAAAATTTAAAATTCCACTTCAATGATTACATTATAAAGAACGGATCTTTTGATCAATTTCTGTAATCTAAAGGCGGGTCACGATCGCCAATGAGCGCCTTATAAGGATCATTTTTTCCGATACGTTCTTCTAACTCTTTATTTGCACGGATGATCAGGTCAGGATCAGTGAAAACATCTTGGGCTGTCAAGGCGATGGTTTTAGCAGCGATCAACATTCCTTTGATGCCAATACTTGTTCCTCCTGCGGCGACAGCCTGCCAAGTATGTGCAGAAGTACCAGGAACCCATGTAGCAGCACTCATGCCTGCGGTAGGTACTTTCCAGCTTACATCACCCACATCAGTAGACCCACCACCCTTCCTTTTTTCTATGGAATAAGGGGTTATTTCTTCTCCTGATTCAATTTTGTAATCACCCTCATAGGTATCAAGTATTTGTTGAGCAAATTTAATTTCTGCATCGTTGTATCGCATCCCCCCAATGGATACGAGGTTTTTATACATAACTTCTGACAGAGTTTCATTGGGCAGTAGGTTATAAAGGCCATGAATGATTTCATAATCCATGGTGGTTTCGGTCCCTATGGCGGCACCTTGCGCTGCCTTAACTACCCTTTCAAAAATAGCTTTAACATTGGCGACTTCTGGGTTCCTTACATAATAAAAAACCTCGGCAAAGGCAGGTACGACATTGGGAGCTTCACCACCACTGGTAATCACATAGTGAATCCTTGTTTCTTGAGGAACATGCTCTCGGAGCATGTTCACCATTTGATTCATGGACTCAACACCGTCAAGGGCAGAACGACCGCGTTCGGGCGAAGCTGCAGCATGCGAAGATTCCCCATAAAATCGGAATTTAGCAGATTTATTAGCCAGGGAAGAGCCAGGGTTTGCATTATTATTACTGCTTGGGTGCCAATGTAAAACCGCATCTACATCATCGAATAATCCGGCTCTTACCAAGTAAACTTTTCCCGCGCCCCCTTCTTCAGCCGGCGTACCGTATACCCTAAGGGTACCCTTTATTTTATTGGTTTTTAACCAGTTTTTTATTGCGATGCCAGCAGCAACCGATGCGGTGCCGAAAAGGTGATGTCCACAGGCATGACCCGCTCCCCCTGTAATCACTGGATCTCGAGTGGGAATTGCTTTTTGAGATACCCCAGGCAATGCATCGTATTCGGCGAGTATGGCAATGACGGGATGTCCAGATCCATATTCAGCGATAAAAGCAGTTGGAATTTCGGCAACACCGGTTTGAATGGAAAATCCTGCGTCACTTAATGTTTTTTTGAGTAATGCGGAGCTTTTTTCTTCTTGATAACCTACTTCCGCCCAGTCCCATATTTTGAGCGCTATCGTTTCATAGGTAGATTTTTGAGATTCAATTTCATCTGTGATTTTTAGCTGTTGTCCGTTTAAGGAAGCAATAATACATAGACTAAAGAATGGTGTGAGTAAACGAAGCATGATGTATTTAAATTTTAATTGAAAGTATGAATTTAGTATAAAATACAGTGACCCTTGATAAATATTTTATGACCGGCTGTTATTTTGTTTGGATTTAGTCAATTGAGCGCTTTGAAGGATTGGAATGAAAGGCGAGTAATTCATGCGTTTTAGGCATTATATGTGCGACCTCTTTTTTTCAATAAAGAATTGGGCTAATTTTGCGCACTTAAAAGAGAAGAATAAATGATCGCAGCCAATAATGTTTCGCTTCAGTACGGAAAACGAGTTCTATTTGATGAAGTCAATATCAAATTCACCAATGGGAATTGCTATGGTATCATCGGTGCTAATGGGGCAGGAAAATCAACTTTTTTAAAAATATTATCAGGAGAGATCACTCCAAATTCAGGAACGGTTACCATTGATACGGGTAAAAGGATGGCTGCATTAAAGCAGAATCATTTTGAGTTTGACCAAGAATCGGTTCTCAATACTGTAATGAGAGGGCATGATAAGCTTTGGAACATCTTGCAAGAAAAAAATGCTATTTATGAAAAACCAGATTTTTCGGAAGCAGATGGTATCAAAGCCTCTGAATTGGAGGAGCAATTTGCAGAAATGGATGGATGGAATGCAGAATCCGATGCGGCGGCTTTGTTAAGTGGTTTGGGAATTACTGAGGATTTACATCTTCGTTTAATGTCCGAACTTAATGGGGCATTTAAGGTCCGCGTTTTGTTAGCTCAAGCGCTTTTTGGAAATCCCGACATCCTTATTTTGGATGAGCCAACCAACGACTTGGATTTACAAACCATTTCTTGGTTAGAAGATTTCATATTGGATTTTAAGAATACGGTCATCGTAGTTTCTCACGACAGGCATTTTCTAGATACGGTCTGCACCCACATATCAGATATTGATTTCAGTAAAATTCAATTATTTACAGGCAACTATTCTTTTTGGTATCAATCCAGTCAGTTGGCGTCCTCTCAAAGAAATTCGGCCAATAAAAAAGCGGAAGAGAAAAAGAAAGAACTCCAAGAATTTATACAAAGGTTCAGTGCCAATGCTTCAAAATCCAAGCAAGCTACGAGCAGAAGAAAGTTATTAGACAAAATCAGTATTGAGGACATCAAGCCATCCTCTCGAAAATATCCGGCGATTATTTTTAATCAAACCAGNGAAGNAGGGGATCAATTGCTTGAGGTAGAGGGATTGACCAAATTAGTCGAAGGTAAACCCTTGTTTGATAACCTCACTTTTAGAATCAATAAAGGAGACAAAATTGCTTTTTTAGGAGACAGTACCGCCATAACCACGTTATTGGAGATTTTGAATAACAATCAGCAGGCGGATTCAGGGAGTTTTAAATATGGTCAGACCATAACTACGGCCTATCTACCCAATGAGAATGAGCATTATTTTGATACCCAAATGAATCTCATAGATTGGTTGCGACAATATACCCTTAATGATGAGGAGAAAGATGAAGTGTATGTGCGGGGTTTTTTGGGGAAAATGCTTTTTTCAGGTCAGGAAAGTTTAAAGAAAGCCAATGTGCTTTCAGGAGGAGAAAAAGTACGATGTATGCTTTCAAGGATGATGCTTTCAGGTGCTAATTTTCTGATGTTAGATGAGCCTACCAATCACCTAGATCTAGAATCGATCACCGCTTTCAATAATTCATTGAGTGAATTTCCGGGCTGCGTATTGTTTACCACCCATGATCATGAATTTGCCCAAACCATCGCCAATAGAATCATTGAGATTGGACCCAAGGGCATTATAGATAAACTGATGACTTATGATGAATACATTGCGAGTCCCTTAGTTGATGAACAGCGAAAGAAACTGTATTGATAGTAATTTTAAACTTTTTCATGGGCTATATGATTATGAGGGGAATCCATTAGCGATACCCAATAAGACCTTATCTACAGGTGATGTTCAAGTTCTTGTTTTTTCAATTAATTAAAAGCGAGCTTTTACCCACTTCATAAAAGGACTAAGCCTCAATCCACAAAGTAACTTCCTCTTTTCTTCAAAATAATTGAGACAAACAATTTGTTTGTTTTAGTGTAAGAAAGATGATGTCTGCCGAAATATATATATTTGATAGAGCGCAAGGCACAAAACCTTTTGAAACCCCCATCACAGGGGTGGCTACAGTTCTTGTTCGGCAGGCTTGCCAATTTTTACTGAAGCAGTTTTAAAAATAAAGGGAGCAATTTTAAATGAGGCAGAAAATATTTTTTCAAATCTTAGGCCCTGGAGTATTTTTTTTAATGCTGTGGATGGGACCTCCTTCTGAGATGTCGGAACCAGCTTTTAAGGTCATGGCAGCTACCATTTGGATTGCCATCTGGTGGATGACAGAAGCGATTCCGATTCCCGTTACCTCTTTTTTGCCGATGATTTTATACCCAATGACCAATGCAGTTCCACTGAAGGTCATTGCTCCATCTTATGCCAATCCCATCATTTATATTTTTGTTGGGGGATTTATTTTGGCTTTGGCGATGCAAAA
>JGI20152J14361_10002339_pt1 | contig 11445 bp, 7 predicted proteins | sample COG_02_FD_14361 | JGI IMG/M metagenome (IMG submission 14361)
AGATGAAGATGCTACAACAATCATAGCAGATAGTTTGTATGCAGGGAATGCATTATTGTTCTATAATACTCTGACACAGATAGACACTTTAACATTCCTACCCGTACCACCGACAGATAGTGTAGGGATATTTAAATATTACGCAGTGCAATATGACTCAATCACGGGTTGCGTGAGCGAGTTAGACACTTCTGTAGTTCGTGTTTTGGGTAGACCTAGACCACCTTTACAGAGAACACAGTACTTCTGTTTAGGCACGCCAGACACATTGGTTGTCGATAAAGGTTTTGGTGCTGACAATAGCCTTTATAGACTGGAATGGTTCGATATGGATAATAATGGTCTTATTTCTACTCCAGTAATATCCACTTCAGATACAGGTCATTTTTATTTTAAAGTGAGAAACGAAAATCGTATTACTGGATGTTTCTCAGAATTAACCTTAATAGAAGCTATTGTATACGAACATTATATAGAATCTGTACTATTTGATGATTCAACCACTTGTTTTAATGATTCCGATGCTGTTGTTACCGTCGATGTTGAGGGTCCATTCATTACGGAATGGTTCTATGTCAATCAAAACGAATGGGAGAGTACCACTTTTGCAGATAGCACCTCTGCAACTGTTCCTGCTGGTCAATACTTTGTTTATACCCGAGATACTGCGGGCTGTGAAACCCACAGAGATACGTCCATTGACTACTTCATAGTTCAAGAACCAGATATGTTGACGTTGGATAGCGTACACGTTGTTTCAAAAATTCAATGTTATGATAGTACAGATGCAATTATTCAACTCTGGGCTAGTGGAGGGAATATCATTGAGTACAGCGTTGACTCTCTTAATTTCCAAAGCAGTACATTATTTACAGGACTAGGCCCTGCTGAATACTGGCCGACTATTCGCGATAACAAAGGTTGTGATTGGATGAATAGTTCGCGTTTCGATTCATTGGAGTTGATAGAACCTGATCCGACGTATGTGAATTTTGTTACCGAAGACCTTCTTTGTGCTAATGACTTTAATGGAAAAGTTACTGCAACAATACAAGGTGGAAATTGGGATTCAACAGAGATTAACTTCGGTTGGCATTATTTATGGGTATATGATTCCACAACTGCTGAATACGGACAAAAAGGCTACCATTTAAATCTTCACAACCCAATTATGGACTCTTTGTGGGCTGGAGATTATTTTTTAACTGTCACGGACTATAAAGGCTGTTGGTTAANGGATACTGTTACTTTGAATCAACCAGACAGTGTGATAGTTGATAGTATATATAGTCGAAATGTAACGTGTTTTGATAGTAGTAATGCAATCATAGAGATTTTCGCTAATGGTGGAACTAGTCTATCCTACAGTCTGGACACGCTTTCTTCCTCGTTGTCCACACAAACGTATTGGGACAACTTATCACAAGGTGACACACTATTTATTACCGTTCAAGACACAAATTCTTGTTTCGTTTCATACAAGGATAACCGTACAGTGATTTTTGATAGCTTAACACTTTTTGAAGCAGTTGATGTCATCATTACCGAACCGCTATGTTTCAATGACAGCACCGGTCGGATCGAGGTATTGGTAAACGGGGGATCTTATCCATTGCTTAACATTGACAGTACGGCACTTATTTACTCAGATTCGTTGGCATTCAATAGTCTACCATCAGACACTGTTTATATTACTGTTACCGATACTAATTCATGTACCCCGGTTTATGCATTTAATAGAAAGGTATTTGTTGATCAACCAAACCGATTAAAAGTAACTGCACTTACTGATAGTATCGTTACTTGTTTTGAAGATACAACGGGTATTATTTCTGGTACGGTTTCCGGCGGTACATTGCCATACGATATACTTTGGTCAAATGGAACGATAGCACTATGGGATAGTGCCGTAGCAGGGGGGCTTTATTATCTAGAGGTAATTGATGGTAACGATTGTTACGCCTTCGATAGTACTGTTGTAGGTTCGTTTGATAGAGATTGTGATGGAATACCAGACACTGTAGAGACATTCTCCGATTGTGATTTGGATGGTATTCCAAACGCATATGATTTAGATAGCGATAATGATGGTCTTCCTGATGCTCTAGAATATGATTATGATAGAGATGGAATTGTTGGTGACGACTGCGATGGGGATGGGGTGCCTAACTATTGTGATCCAGATTTATGTGAGTTCTTCATTCCGTCGGTAATTACTCCAAACTTTGACGGTAAAAATGATGCTCTAGAAATCCCGGGTTTACAGTTCTTTAATAATTACAAGTTCACTGTATATAACATCTATGGCAATAAGGTATTTGAGTCGGTAAATCAAGGATCAGGATTTGGCGGCACTAATCAAAACCAGGTAGTTTGGTTTAATAACGATGGCGAATTGCCGTCAGGAACATATTTCTATGTTTTAGAAATTCGCCCAGATAAATGGAGACAGTCCGGATACATATACATAGCACGCTGATGAGAGTATTATATCTATTCATAGCTATTCTTGCAAACCTTGTTTTGATGGCACAAACACACCCGGCACTCGAGAACTATTTGTTTAACCCGGTGTCTGTTAGCCCATCTTATGCAGGGCGTCAAAGTGGCTCCTTGAGCTTCAGTCATGATCAACAACTCATTGGGCTGGATGGTGCGCCGGTCACAACAAATATCTCCTACGATAGTATGACAAAGGGCCGGTTTGGCCTAAACATATCGATTATGGAAAATTCTGTTGGACCTATTGCAAACACCTCGTTTTCTATCACGACTGCATATCACCTTAGAATAAGTGAATCCGAATACTTTTCAGCAGGAATAAAATATTCTCTGAATCAGCTGGGTATAGATTTAGTCAGTGAGCAATATATAGATCCGAATGACTTTGTAATTATGAATGGGGTCATTCAGAAATGGTACCAGAACGTTGATATCGGGGGTGCTTACTATGGAAAATCAAAGTATGCAGGTTTAAGTTTTAGAAACGCAGTCCGCACATCATTTTTTATTAACGACAATTACGGTGCTCAAGTAATTCATCTGTTTGGAGGAGGAGAATACCCTACTGCTTATGGCGGGATTGACTTTCTGTATTCTACCCTGATAAACGTGACGGTTAACTCTCCTATTGACTTAAACACTCATTTTCTTTTAAGAGCTAAAGATATATTTAGCGCTGGTCTATTGATTTCACCGAATAAAGCAGGGTTTATATATCAAGTCAACAGTTCCAGTGGGTTTAATTTTTTATATCAGTACGCCTATCCCTTGACGGAGATACGTTATGTTTCACAACAAAGTCATACGGCCTGTATTCGTTTCCATTTTGTTCGAGCGAAAACCTATGGTAACCGTATAGTAGAAACCCCAGTATTCTTTTTATAATGCAGCGACTATCCTATTTCGTTTTAAGCCTTGCGCTATTCTATTCTAATCTTTCGTACGGACAAAAGGAAATTGTTGTAGAACAAACTAGTATTCAAGAGCTTCTACCGTCGTTTTTCTTTCAGTCTTTTAATATCTCGTCAATTACAAAAGAGGCCTATAATAGCATAGGTGTTTGTTATACCGGAGGTGCAAATGTTGTTTTTATTTCAGACAAACCATATGTGAACTTGCCATCGGTGTCTAAGAAGTATCGAGCGTTTGTATACGATTTAGTTTCTAATGAGATTACAAGATTAGACACGAGGAACTTATGCGACATTGACAATAATAATTACAATATAGCCGGATTAACAGTGAATGATAGTAATTCCTTTATGATTGCCGCTATGAACGACTACCGAACAAATGAATTTATGGCAGAGAGTAGAATAATCCTCAGTCATATAGATTTAAGTTACGGTTTCAGTCAATGTGCAACACCTCCTTTTGTTCAACTCGGATTTTCCTACACCCAGCCATTTTTTGACAGTAAGGAGGACTATTTATATTTCGCAAGCGATATGGAAGGAGGACAAGGTGGTCTAGACATTTATCGTGTAAAAATGCTTGGTCCTAATTTGTGGGGGGAAGTTGAGACTCTTGATGATATAAACACTACTAATAACGATGTTTATCCCTTTTTAGATGGGGATGGCAGGCTTTATTATAGTACGCTCACAGGCAAGAACGGATTCGATGTCTTCTGTTGGTATGATGGATTGAATCGACCAATCAGATTACCTTCACCCATTAACAGTCGTTTAGATGATTTGAATTATGTACAAGTGGGAGAAAAAGATGCATTTATCACAAGGACATCTGGCAACTCACAATCTACCGTCATATACCGGCTACTAGCCTTTTAGTAGGTGATTGTAATCTCGCTTCTACGGTTCTGGCTTCTACCTTTTTCAGTTTCGTTGGTAGCAATTGGCTTTGACTCGCCCATACCTATGGATTTTATTTCACCTGTGAATCCAAGGCTATAAATATATTCTTCTACTTGTCTCGCTCGTTTTTCACTCAACCTTTGATTGTATGTAGCAGGACCTTTACTGTCAGTATGCCCTACAATACTTAAGCGTTTTGCGTTTTTTTGGCTGTTGAATACTAACCCAATTTCTCTTTTCGAAGCGGGGGAAAGGTAGTCACTATCAAACTCAAAGAAAATATTTTTCAATACAACCGGTCGTGAAGCATTGCTAGTAGAACTATTCTCAACATCATCTGGACGTGCAGTACTAGATATAGCGGTGCTAATATTTTTTTCTGAGAGATTATCCATCGATGTATTTTGACTACGATCTAAGAATATGATTTTTTCTATTTGATCTGTGGTTTTATACTCTAGATCTGGATCAACTCTTAATGAATGCGGTAGATACCCATCTGAGGTAACGGTTAAACCAAGAGTGTATTCAGGAAGATAGCTGAAGTACATTACCTCTTCTTTAAAAGCAGTAGAAGATTTTACTAAAGTATTAGTTTCATACTCATAGAAATTTGCTTCGTAACCGGGCATGTTTCCATAAAGGCGATCAATACATTTCAAACGAAGAATGACATCTGCAGGCTTTACTAGAGTGTCATAAACCACGTCGTAAGTGGTAGTTTTAATTCCTTTACGGCTAAAGAATATACTATCTTTTTCTGCTTGCGCCTTCACCTCTCTTTTTGGTCCTAAAATGAAATAGACACTATCTTCTTTGTAAGAAAAGGATTGAGGATTTGCAGCAAGCGCCTCATTTAGAGTGACCATAGCTTTTAAAGCATCAGTGGTTCTGCCGATGAGCGTTGACCATCTTCCTTTACCGATATCTCTCTGTTTTTGAGCTGTATATTCTTCTAAAGGAATATAATTTTCGTTAATGACAGAGTCGATTTGGGTAGTTTCGACTTCTTTTACTTTAACTAGCTCTACAGTGTCTAGAGTACTTACTATTTCCGTTGCATATATTAGCGCTAATTGATGCTCACCCAATCTAACCATTCTTGAAACTAACAGTGAATCGCTATTTAGTATCACTATATCGTTACTGCTTTCTCCGTAATTAATAGGGTATCTAAGTTTTTGAATACGATTTTCTCCTGTTTTAGCGATAAATGTATTATTACCTTCAACTACAGATAAATATTGGACGTTATTAAAAGAGTGCACATCAGATAAGGATAGATCTTTAATGCCGAAAATGGTATCTACAGAAGATATCCCGTCTTCAGAAATTTTACAGCTTATGATTTTATTATTTGCAATACCGTAAAATAAATCATTAGACTCGTCGTATCGGAGCTTAGGCAGGGAAGTGTAGTTATTCGTATTCCCAATTACCTTCAAATCATTATTAATGCTGTTTAATAGGTAAAGACTTCCATCTGGTAGCTGAACAATTGAATAGACCGGATCGACCTTTGTGTAGCCTACTAATTCTAAATTGCTTACTGTGCTGTCTAAAACGATTTTTCCATTCCTCACATCAGCGTACAGAAGGCGAAATGTATCGTCTGTTTTGAAATACACTAAACCGCTTGTTCTGTTTGCCGATAATAAATCAATAGAGTTTGGCGAAGAATAAAGTACTTTTTCAATCAATACGTTCTGTCCGTAACCGGCTGGAGCTAAGAAGATAATGCCTAGCAAGAGTATAAATTTTCTCATTTTTAGAATCTTGTGCTAATTGAAAAACCAACTTCATTGTATGCTCCAAAAATAAATTTGGGACCAAAAGAAGAATTCTTTGAATAGGGTCTTTGAATATTGATAATTCCTACGGGTCCTGTTAACATTTCTTCGTTATCATAAAAGACCATTCCGAGTGCACCTGCAGAAAAGACACCGCCCCATTCTGATCCAAATAGGGATTGGAAATCATTAGAAAGTCCAACAAATAAGAAGTGACTATTTAAATCGCCACGGTATATTGAAGTACCTAAATGAAAGTCTAGGCCAAAACCCTTGTAATAGCGTAATCGGACATTAAATTGGTCCGTATGTCTACCAATAGCGTAGCCCAAAGATATGGGACTATTGTAGGTGCTGTCAGAACCTTCATTCGAATCTGGCGCCAAAATATTTAAAGTCTGATACGTTATGGTATTATTTGGTTCAGCTATTTTTAAGATGNTTGTTTTGTCTTTNTCAATACCGAGATTTTGAGCGATCCTTGGCAAGGATTTTTTAATAGGGATATATTGTTTCAAATCGATGGTGACCGTATCTCCGGTTTTATTTTTGTAAAACCGTCCAACGATTTCTCTAGCATCTTGAGTTCGGATAACGCCTTGTCCAATCACAACGGCTTCAATTTTTTCTTGGGCCTTAGAACTAAAGACAAAAAGAAATAAGAAAATTAATGTACAAAGCTTTCTCATGGTAATGTTATTTCTGCACCGATAGTGAATTGCATTCGCGAAATTCCCTTAGGAGCCATTGTTTGATTTAAATAAATGAAATTTGTTGCAGTATTACTGTAAAAGCGAATACTGAGCCTTGGGGCAACTTCATATCGAGCGCCAAGGACGAGATTATAAAAAGATTGATTAGAATTTAGGTTTTCAACTAAAACACCTGCTAGTAAATAATTGGTTTCGAAGTATTTTTTGAGTAGAAAACTATGTCTGTTGTTTACAAACGAAGAATAGTTGGTTTGAGAGGTACTCAAGTTTAATTCTAAATCCGGAGTTATGAAAAAGGACAAGCTTGATCCCAGGACTTGTGGTTGTAAAGGTGCAGAAAAAACGGTGTCTCTTATATTTCCCCTAGTCTCTTGATAAGAATAATTACCGGTAGGACTTATTATTGGGTTAATACTTGTGTTAAGTAGATCGATGGTTTCAATTACTGCTGAGTTCAAGCTTAGCTTATATGCGTTATCTTGTTTGATGGCTGTCACATCTGAACTGCCGCCCAGATGATTTCCAAAAGCGGTAACTGCTATTCGTTTTCCAAGGTTGATTTTCATATAAAATCCGAATGTTGGATGCAATGGCGCATAGCGATAAACAGAATAGTGCCCAGAATCCGTTGCGGTTATAGCTTGCGGGAGGTTGGCGATACCTCTGCTTGTATCTGTAAAATCAGAGTTATACGAATAATAGCTACCGTTAAAATCAGCGGAAAGCTCTGTAATGGACTGGGTCAAGCTACCACTGTAATCTAAATGGGACAGCGAGTTTAACTGATGTCCATTTATTATGGCGGTAAGATCAATAACTCCCCACAGTGAGCGACCAATAGTTAGGCTGTGTTTAAGAGAACTAAATGCCGTAAATGAGTAAGAGCCGCTGCCTGTATTTTCATCTAAATACAGGGCATTAAATATAGTTGGGCTTAATTCACGCGAATTAAAATTATAGTTTGTTGTTGCTAGACCAAATTGCCATTTTCTCCGATGAAACCGCAGATTAATAAGGTCTTGTGTCGTCTCGTTAAAAGCGTAGACATTTCCAATTATCGATACGGGTTTCTGCCCGTGCCAGTGTTCTATTGAAGTATTAGAGAGTGTTTTCTGTTCCCAATTTCCGAAGGATAATTCTATTCCCGATGTATCCGCAACGTGATCGTATAGTTCATTCATCTGAACAGACCATTGCGCTTTAAGTGGGTTCAAATTTATGAGAACCGAAATGAAAAGTAATTTATAACGCATCACGGTAGTCCATAAAAGTTCAAATAAAAGTCAAGAAACAGACTATCATGACTGAATAGTTGAACGTTTGAGAGTGCAAAGTCGGCACTATAATTAAAACGTAAATTATTTGTCAAGGCTGAGATGTCATCTACATTATTCCACTCTGACTCAACACTATCGTTGGGTGAAAGATAGATATTTGAAAGGGAGACAATTGTATCGAAACCTACAGAAAGGGCTACTGAATTTACAACAGGTGATGCGGCTTTCGAACGTATTGAGGCGTACACCGCAATGCTATCACATGCCAAAATGAGGGAATCTATTTTTTGATTAACACTAAGATTTAATAGTTTCTCGGAAGATAAATAAGCATTACCACTATTCGAGCTAAGTGAAGTTGATGCAGTTGAAGAAATGGTTGGATTCGAATTTGTTTTAAACCCCCAAGGCGCTTTAAATGTATAATTAGTAGTCACATTAAGACTGTCCGGAGTGAGGGCATTAAAAGCATTCACGTCAAATCCTGATACCGACCAATTAGTAACACTAGAAATAGCACTATCTAAAAAAGAAGAACCTAGATTGAGTATTGTTGAATCGTTTGCAAAAGCGCCAATAGGATTATGATATTGAGAATTAACCACTACTTCTCCCCAACCTTTCACCGAAAACTGCTTGCTTATAGATGATTGTTGCGGGACAAACTGCAGAGTAAGCTCCTCTGGCCAATCTTTGTAAGGGGAGGTAGTGCTCGTAAAAGAGTACTGCCAATCTTCGTTAAAACCAAGCCCTAAGACAATAGGAGCTTTATTGAACCCGTAATCTATTGACATAGATTTATTGGGTTCTATATCAATGATCGCGTTTTGCGCAGATTTCAACAAATAGTTGATCGTTACAAGGCCTTTGGTAGGCTGAATTGCTTTGTACGATAAACCCATTAACCAGTTAATAGGGGTAGGATTAGATATAACATAGACGAGATCTGAATAAATTATTCCTGAGTCATCGCTTATAGTTCTATGCAATTCAAAGTTTGTTGAACTTAAGCCATTTCCCAGAAAAAAGTTGTCTAAATCAATATCCGCCGCTTCGAGATAATTTATAGTTTTAGAATGCTCTATGGGAATTGGTAGTTGAACATCAATATTTGCAAAAGTATTTGAGAGGGGTCTGAATTTACCAGATGACAGATAAGTGTTTGACCTACGTACACGGACATCAAACGTATTGAAATTGTCAATTAGTACTGGAGCACTAGACGGAATGCCGTTCGAGCTCGCCTGAAAGAGGGTCCAGCTGTAAATAGCATTCGCATCTTTATTAGTTACCTGAAAAGCAATGGTTGTTGAGTCATTTTTACCTATAGCAACTACCTGACTAAACAGAACACTAGGATTTGACTTTAATGATACCCCAATAGTCAGATCAAAATCGAAATTATTGACTAGAGTAATTTCATATGACCCAGAATCTATGTGAACATCGTCAAATATCTGTGTTGCGGTGGAAGATGGAAAATAATAGTTGTTGATTGAATTGAAACCGCTCCAGCTAATACTATTACCGTTGTTAGTATTGAAATAGCTGTAATCATTTGGCGCGAAGACCTGAATGAATTGTAGTTGATTTACGCTTTGCGATAAAAACCCGTGATCAGCAATCAANAAATTTTTGTTATTGCTTAAGATTGAGATTGAACCCGAGTATAATGAATCATTCGGGATTAGAGCGCTAAAGTCTATTTCATCTTTACTAAGCTCATTNGATAATTCGATGATTTGATTGGATGCACTAGGGACACTGTCAACGCTNAAGAGATCTAGTATTGCAAATTTTCCTTCTNTAATTTTGACTACACCGCCTAACGACGGTTTAAAATCACCTTGCCGAACAAAATCACCTTGGCAAGACGCGAGGATGGCGAAAAGCACGGCTAACAGGAAAGGATTCTTATATTTGAGCATTAGTTTTACTATGATTCGGTTCTTCCAAATATATAAAAAAGCATTTGCATTTAATGTGCTTATAATAGTCCTCGGTGCGGGGTTAAGTTCTTGCGTCTCAAAAACCACAGACTTATTTTTAAATACGAAGAGCAAATCGCTAGAAGACAAGCTCTTACCCAAGCCTGTGACTGTCAGTATCGATAAATCATGTACCTATTACTTAGGAGTGTTTTCTGCTGGCGAATACGATAAATTTGATTCAAATATTTATGATCAGTTAAGAGGATCTTTATTTTCAGAGGCACGTTATAATTATTCCGATTATGACATACATAACTTGTCCCAGTCCGAACAAGGGGGGTTGTTTAAAACCGTCTATAGAGTTGAAGCTGATCTGGTTTTACGAGAAGTTATTCGTGATAAGATGAACCTTATCATAAATCATAAGCCGATCAGCAAAGTACATCCTAATTCCACGAAAATCACATCGGAAAACAATCCTAATCAGACCTTAACCGATAGTGTCGAGGGCGGTGTACAGGAAAAACCTTTAGCGTTGAAAGAGGAGCTCTTTAGTGAAGAGGAAAAGCTGGCAGTACTGTTGGAAAAAGTTAAAAACCAAAATCCTCAGGTATCGACTGCTGAAAAGGCGATTAATATCTCCAGTATTAGTACTCTTGAGGGACGGCAGGTTGAAGAAGTTGAAGTGAAGGTCACTGACGATGAAGCTGCTGATTTAGATTACACTGCACCCGATTCTTTAACGGCTACAGCTACATCTGCACAAGTACCTGATAACACCACAGAATACAAGGAATTAGAAAAACCCGAGTTAGCGGAAATGACAGGTGAAACAGTATACATCGTAGCCTGTTTCCAAAAAACAAGTTTTATTGAAGAAAAGGTTTGGATAACACAGGAGGAAATAGGCCATCCATTAAAGTTTTATGTTACGGATAAATGGGTCAGAGTTTATTTGAACGATGTGCGTTCCTTGCTAGAGGCCAAAGCTATATACTATGAGTCTTGGCCTTGCAGATACGGAGAATAATTAGATTGAGTAGGTCATTCCTAAGTAACCGTATGCCAAACCATCCAAAGGTAAACTGACAAGTCCAGAAGAAAACGCTATACGTTCCTTCCAATTGTAGCTGACTTTAATGTTAGACGCAGGTAAGATTGGGTAATTAGGGAAATTATTGATTAATCCGTTAGTGTAAATTCCTAAACTCATGGAAACATTGAAAGGCTCTATAATAGATTCCTCTAAGGTGAACGACGGACCCAAGTAGTAACGATCCACCATCTCAGTAGAGGGGTGTAAGGCATCACTCAAGGTAATTGCATGAAAGCCTAGGGAGTTAGAAAACGTGGTTTCTAGTAGGAATATGTGTCCATTAAGATTCCCCCCATAGGTAAATGCGAGATTGACTCTT
>JGI20152J14361_10002340_pt1 | contig 11443 bp, 9 predicted proteins | sample COG_02_FD_14361 | JGI IMG/M metagenome (IMG submission 14361)
GCATACGAAAATTCCTCCGGCAGTTCTATGGCAGTACCCTGACTGTAGGGCCGTGGATCTGAGGAGGCGCTCATGGTGCTGATTGCCCCGAGCTGATCGGCGGTGCGGAAGTTCTCGACAATTCGATCTTCGTCGAAAAGGTGCACGGCGTTATAGAGGCTCTGCGCTGTGGGTAGGGCCCAAAAACCGCCGATTAAAAGTACTGTGGCGCCGATTAAAATACTGTTGCGTGAAATGGTCATCTGTTCCCCTGAGGAGTTTCAAGCTGCTTATGCAGTCTTATTGTTTTGACCTATCCTACGGGAGTTTGCAGAGTCAGCGCAATCAAAGACTTCTGTACTAAATTTATGATGAAAAAGAAGGCAAAAAAAAGACCAAAAAAAAGAGCAAAAAAAAGAGCAAAAAAAAGAGCAAAAAAAAGAGCAAAAAAAAGAGCGGCCCTGAGGCCGCTCTTCTCGATCACCTTATGAAGCAGTATTAGAACTGGTTCATGGTGTTGTCTTTACCTGATGCTTTCAGTGCAGCATCACCGGCAAAGTATTCTTTGTGGTCGTCGCCCATATCGGAGCCGGCCATGTTTTGGTGCTTCACACAGGCGATACCTTGACGGATCTCTTTGCGCTGAACACCAGCCACATAACCCAACATGCCTTGCTCGCCGAAGTACTCTTTGGCTAGGTTGTCAGTAGACAGCGCCGCAGTGTGGTACGTAGGCAATGTAATAAGGTGGTGGAAGATACCGGCTTCACGGGCAGAATCGGCCTGGAAGGTACGGATTTTATCGTCTGCAAGCAAGGCCAGATCAGTCTCGTCGTAGCTGACATTCATCAGGTCGGCGCGATCGTAAGCGGAAACGTCTGCACCGGATTCGCTCATGCTGTCAAAGATCTGCTGACGGAAGTTGAGAGTCCAGTTGAACGATGGGCTGTTGTTGTAAACCAGCTTAGCGTTAGGAACTTCTTTACGAATCTCAGCCATCATTGCGCCAATTTGGCCAACGTGAGGCTTCTCAGTCTCGATCCAGATCATATCAGCGCCGTTCTGCAGGCTAGTGATACTGTCTAAGATACAGCGTGCTTCGCCAGTGCCAGCCTTAAACTGGAACAGGTTGCTTGGCAGGCGCTTAGGACGTACCAGCTTGCCATCACGATTAAGAACCACATCGCCATTCTTCATGTCGGCAGGAGAGATTTCTTCAACATCGAGGAATGAGTTGTACTGATCGCCGAGATCGCCTGGCTCACGTGTAACAGCGATCTGCTTAGTCAGGCCAGCACCCAATGAATCGGTACGGGCAACAATTACGCCGTCGTCTACGCCCAGCTCAAGGAAGGCGTAACGAACCGCATTGATTTTGGCGATGAAGTCTTCGTGTGGCACTGTAACCTTGCCATCCTGGTGACCACATTGCTTCTCATCAGAGACCTGATTTTCAATCTGGATACAGCAAGCACCAGCTTCAATCATCTGCTTCGCCATCAAGTAAGTGGCTTCAGCATTACCAAAACCGGCATCGATATCGGCAACGATGGGCACTACGTGCGTCTCGTGATTATCAATTTGATCCTGAATGGCTTGCTTGGCGTCGCCCTGTGCAGCGTCCAACTGACGGAACAGACCGCCCAGTTCACGTGCATCGGCTTGGCGCAAGAATGTGTAGAGCTCAGCGATCAACGAGGCAACGGAAGTCTTCTCGTGCATTGACTGGTCGGGCAGGGGACCGAACTCTGAACGCAGAGCCGCAACCATCCAACCTGACAGGTAAAGGTATTTACGTTTGGTGGTACCGAAGTGCTTTTTAATCGCAATCAGCTTTTGCTGGCCGATAAAGCCGTGCCAGCAACCCAGAGACTGAGTGTACTGAGACGAGTCGTTATCGTAGGCGGCCATATCTTCACGCATAATTGCTGCGGTGTACTTGGCGATTTCGATTCCGGTTTGAAAGCGATTCTGAGCGCGCATACGGGCTGCAGAATCAGCATTGATCGCGCCCCAGTTCCCGCCGTGTTGCTCTTTTAGTTTGGCAACTGCTGCAAGATCATTTGAAAAATTGGACATACTTAAAACCTCTTAATGAATTCCGTTCGTTTGACAGTGGATTGAGTTTAGGTATGATACCGGTATAAATCTAATTGATAGTTTCTATTGCGAGCATTTTTATTATGAATATAGCAAGAGTCGATTTAAACCTGTTGGTCTATCTAGATGTGCTACTCCGTGAGTGCAATGTGACTCGAGCTGCGGAGAAGTTGGGTATTAGCCAACCCGCCATGTCAAACAGCTTGAGGCGCTTAAGGGATCTGTTTGATGACCCACTGTTGGTGCGCACCAGTGATGGCATGACGCCTACTGATCGGGCGTTAGAGTTGCAGCCCTTAATACGCAATGTTCTGGCTGCCGCCGAGATCGCGGTATTACCTAAGACAGTTTTTGATGCCGCAGCATCTGACCGTATCTTCCGCATTATGGCCAGTGACTATACCGAAGTGACTCTGTTGCCCCAGCTGTTAACGCGGTTGCGCAAGGAAGCTCCAAATATTCGCCTAGATATCATGACTCCCAGTGACGTGAGCTTTCACGACGTGGAGCGCGGCAAGGTAGATTTGGTGATCAACCGCTTTGATACGCTGCCACAGTCCTTTCATCAGGTACATCTCTGGGACGACAGTTTCTCCTGTGTGATGAGTGCAGCTAATCCGGTGATTAAAAACTGGAATCTCGATAGCTACCTATCTCACAAGCATGTTTGGGTCAGCAAGACGGGTATGGGCGTAGGCGTTGGCATGAGCTCNGATGACGTACAGCGACTGGGCTGGGTTGATGAGGCTCTGGGCAAACTCGATGCCAAGCGTGAGATAACCGTGTTCACCCGCCATTATCAAGCGGCGCTGTTGCTCGGTGAACAGGAAGATCTGATTGTAACTATTCCCACCATCGCGGCTCGAACCATGTCGAATAACCCCAAGGTGGTGATTCTTGACCCGCCTTTTGAGATACCGCGAATGCGCCTCAAAATGGTCTGGAGTCCTTTGTTGCAAAGGGACCCTGGGCACAAATGGCTGCGTCAGATGATTAAAGATGTTTCCGCTGAGATTGCTCGCTAGGCCTGCATGGCTAGCGTTTCAGAATAGCTATTCCTGAATAGCTTTCCTGAATAGCTTTCCTGAATAGCAAAGATAAAACCCATAGATTTGGCTTATTTCAGGGTTGAGCTTAGACTCCGCACATAGATATTCCTACTTGGAGAGTTACAGATGGTCGACCGTATCCAGCACTCAGGATTACAGATTGCACAACCTATTTATCAGCTGGTCAACGACCAAATCTGCCCCGGAACCGGCATAGATCCAGATCAGTTCTGGGCGTCTTTCGCCTCAATAATTAATCATTTTGCGCCGATAAATCGCGATCTCCTTGAAAAGCGTGAAATTCTTCAGGCCCAAATTGATGACTGGCATCACCAGCATCGCAACGATTTCAACTTCGCTGACTACAAAGCTTTTCTGCAGAGCATCGACTATCTGGTTCCTGAGGGCCCCAACTTTAGCGTGACGCCACGCAACGTTGACCCCGAGATTGCCCAACAGGCTGGTCCACAGTTAGTTGTGCCGATTATGAATGCACGTTTTGCCTTGAATGCGGTAAATGCTCGCTGGGGCAGCCTCTATGACGCGCTCTATGGCAATGATGTAATCTCTGAAGAGGGTGGCGCAGAAAAAGCCGGGGCCTATAACCCTGTGCGCGGCCAGAAAGTGATTGATTACGGAAGGGACTTGCTCGACACCGCAGTGCCTTTAAATAACGGCTCGCATCAGGCTGCGACAGCTTATCAGGTGGTGAATAAGCGACTGGTGGTCAGTTTAGATAATGGCTCAGAGGCGCATTTAGCGAACCCCGAACAGTTTATCGGCTATCTAGGAACAGCAGAAAATCCTGCATCTATATTGTTACAAAACAATAGGTTGCATCTCGAAATTCAGGTAGATTATGCTCATCAGGTAGGTGCTACAGACAAGGCTGGGATCAAGGATATAGTTCTTGAAGCCGCTCTGACTACCATTATGGATTGCGAAGATTCCGTAGCGGCAGTAGACGCTGAAGATAAGGCACTGGCTTACAGCAATTGGCTTGGTCTCAATAAAGGTACTTTAGAAGAAACCATCACTCGTGGTGATAAGAGCTTTGTCCGCTCGATGAACCCTGATCGTGAATACCTTGCAAAAGATGGCTCCAAACTGACCCTTAATGGCCGCAGCCTGATGTTTGTGCGCAATGTCGGTCATCTGATGACTAATTCAGCGATTCTCGATGCCGAGGGCAACGAAGTGCCAGAAGGGATCATGGATGGTGTGATTACCAGTCTGATCTCACTGCATGATCTCAAGCGTACTGGCGGCTTAAGCAACTCCAACGCTGGCAGCAGCTACATCGTCAAACCGAAAATGCATGGCCCTGAAGAAGTGGCCTTCACCAATGAGCTATTCGACGCCATTGAAGATGCTCTGGGGCTTGAGCGACATACTATCAAAGTCGGCATTATGGACGAGGAGCGCCGCACCTCGGTCAACCTCAAAGAATGCATACGCGCCGCCAAAGGCCGTGTGGTGTTTATTAACACCGGTTTTCTCGACCGCACCGGTGATGAGATTCATACCAGCATGCATGCAGGTCCCTTTGCATTAAAAGCTGACCTTAAGGCCATGCCTTGGATTGGCGCCTACGAAGATCGCAATGTCGACATAGGCCTGGCCTGTGGCCTCAAGGGCAAAGCTCAGATAGGTAAGGGTATGTGGGCGATCCCGGACAATATGGCGGATATGATGCGGATCAAAATAGGTCACGTGAAATCTGGTGCTAATACCGCCTGGGTGCCGTCACCAACTGCAGCAACGCTTCATGCTATGCATTACCACCAGGTGGATGTGGAAGCCATGCAAGAGCAGGTGGCCAATCGAGCTATGGCCAGCGTCGACGACATTCTGACCATTCCCTTACTCGGCGATCGCCAGCTGACTGTTGAAGAGATTCAGCTGGAACTGGATAACAATGCTCAGGGTCTTCTTGGCTATGTAGTGCGTTGGGTTGAGCAGGGTGTGGGTTGCTCTAAGGTTTTGGATATTAACAATGTTGGCCTGATGGAAGATCGCGCAACTCTGCGTATCTCCAGTCAGCATATGGCCAATTGGTTACATCATGGTATCTGTAGTTCAGGTCAGATCATGGAGACGCTTAAGCGTATGGCAGCAGTGGTTGACGGTCAAAATGCTGGCGATGCAGATTATGTTGCTATGAGCCCCAACTTTGAGCAGAGCATTGCCTTTAAGGCGGCCTGTGATCTGGTGTTTAAAGGTGACACTCAGCCAAGCGGTTACACAGAGCCATTGCTTCACGCCTACCGCCAGCAAGCGAAAGCTGCGAGGTAAGAGGCTCTAATGATGAAATCCACTCCCGATCTTTGCGACCAGTACCCTGAGCTGATTCAGGTAGTGGAGCCCATGTTTAGCAACTACGGTGGCCGTGATCGCTTTAGTGGCGAGATTGTTACGGTGAAATGCTTTGAAGATAACAGCTGTGTCAAGCAGCTAGTGGCGACTGAGGGGTTGGGCCGCGTGATGGTCGTGGATGGCGGTGGCTCTATGCGCCGCGCCTGTCTCGGGGATATGCTGGCGGAAAAGGCGTCGGTGAATGGCTGGAGCGGCTTGATTATCTATGGCTGTATTCGCGATGTGGATGAAATTATGATCACGGATATTGGTGTTCAGGCTCTGGGTATCCACCCGATGAAAACCGATAAGAAGGGTGTTGGTGAGACTCAAGTCCCTGTGACTTTTGGCGGCGTTACCTTTCATCCTGGGCATTATGTCTACGCCGATAATAACGGCATTGTTGTGGCGCCCCAGCAGCTTCTCTAGGCTGCTGCTTTCTATTGCTTCTCGTAATAGCTCGTAGTAATAGCTCGTCTAAAGCAACACCAGCTTCATAGCTATATGGGGCATATCCGCATCCAAGAATTCCTCGCCGTAACTCATAAACCCAAGGCCGCTGTAAAACGGCAGGGCAGTCAGCTGGGCATGTAAGAACAATTCAGGCAGCTGCTCTGCCGCCGCGGTTTCGATTACCGCTCGCATAATCGCATCGCCAATACCGCGCTTGCGGTTAGGCTTAAGCACCGCCATGCGGCCAAAGTGACCATCTGGTAACAAACGACCCGTACCAACCGGCCTATTCTCGTCGTCGTAGGCGAGCCAGTGAATACAGTCTGAGTCGAGGCCATCAAAGTCCAGATCCATGGGGACATTTTGCTCTTTGACAAATACCTCTGTGCGAATTTGCTTGATCTCATGCTCGCTGGCTTGCCAGCTAGTTTGCTCAACGCGGATTGGGGATTTAGCCTGCATATATAGCCTGTAAATATAGCCTGTAAATATAGCGTCTTTGGTAATTGGTCAGTAACGGCGTTAACAATAATCGATCTGACGCTGAATTTCATGCTGATCAATGCTAATCAATACTAAGATTAATAAGGCTAGAGCGGCCTCAATAGAAATACTAAACATTGCCTTCTGCAGCCGAATCAGAAAAGATGTCATCATCGGTTTACTCGTGGCCCTACTAGAGATTAATTAGCATGATCAAGAATCTGTTTAATACTGCCCATTTCATTATTTTGCTGTTGATCAGCAGTGTTGCTTTGGCTAATGAAAAAGCCAATGAAAAAGCCATCATCGATCCCAGTGCGCGCTTCCATCCAGTGGTCAGTGAGCGCGGCATGGTGGTCTCTCAAGAGATGATTGCCAGTCAGGTGGGCGCTGATATTCTAGCCGCTGGCGGCAATGCCGTAGATGCGGCTGTGGCGACCGGCTTTGCTCTGGCAGTGACCTTGCCCCGTGCGGGCAATCTCGGCGGTGGCGGCTTTATGCTGGTGCACTTGGCGGAAGAGAATAAAACCATTGCTATCGACTATCGTGAAATGGCGCCAGCCTCGGCCTCCAAAGATATGTTCCTCGATGCTGAGGGCGACGTGGATAACAGCAAGGCGCGCTTTAGCATTCAGTCCTCAGGTGTACCGGGAACCGTTGCCGGCTTGCTTCATGCCCTGGATAGCTACGGCACCATGAGTTTAAAGCAGGTTTTAACACCGGCGATTAACTTAGCTCGCGATGGTTTCCCTGTCTCTTTTGATCTGTCTTCGTCGCTGCAGGCGCGACAGAAAACTCTGCACAAAAACGCTGCGTCTAAAGCTTATTTTTATAAGGCCGATGGTTCTGGTTATCAATATGGCGAGACACTGGCGCAAAAAGATCTTGCCGCGACCCTTGGGCGTATTGCTGAGAGTGGTCGCAGCGGCTTTTATCAGGGCAAAACCGCAGAGCTTATGGTTGCCGAAATGCAGCACAGCGGTGGCCTAATCAATCATAAGGATCTGGTCAACTATCAGGTTATTGAGCGCGAGCCGGTCTGCGGCGACTACCGCGGCAACTCTGTTTGCGCCATGCCACCACCATCTTCTGGCGGTGTACATATGGTGCAGATGCTAAATATTCTCGAGGGCTGGGAGCTGTCTTCTCTGGGGCATAACAGTGCGGCTTATATTCATCGCCTGGTTGAATCCATGCGCCGAGCTTATGCGGATCGCAGCAGTTACTTAGGTGATCCAGACTTTTTCCCTGTGCCTGTGGCTAGGCTGACAGATAAAAAATATGCCGCCAGCTTGCGTGAGCAAATCAATTTAGACGAAGCCAGTCGTTCCAGCGATATTCGCCCCGGACTCGACGGTAATGCTGCGGGCAAAGAGAGCACCGAGACTACGCATTTTAGTGCTTGGGACCAGTGGGGCAATGTAGTGAGCAACACCTACACTCTCAACTTTTCCTATGGCAGTGGTATTTCGGTGGCTGGGGCTGGATTTTTACTGAATAACGAGATGGATGATTTTTCTGCCAAGCCGGGTTCGCCTAATGGCTATGGTCTGGTGGGAGGTGTTGCCAATGCTATAGAGCCGGGCAAGCGACCGCTGTCATCTATGACGCCCACCATTGTTTTCGATACTACTGGCGCGCCTATGCTGGCTACCGGCAGTCCCGGTGGCAGTACCATTATTACGATTGTGATGCAGATGGTGTTGAATATTATCGACTTTGAGATGAATGTCGCTGAAGCCACGGCAGCGTCGCGCATTCACCATCAATGGCTACCGGACATGGTGTTTTATGAGTCAGGGGTGTCTGCAGATACATTGCAGCTACTGCGGGAAATGGGCCACCAGTTAAAAGATAAAACCAGCCGTCTTGGCGCGACCCAAAGTATTCAAGCTGGTGCCACTGGCACTATGGTTTATGGGGCCGCCGACTACCGTCGTGATGGTTCCGGTGCGGCGGTGCCTGCTCTCAAAGGCAAAGCAGTAGTCGAGAAGTAGTCGAAAAGTAGTCGAGAAGCAGCTCCGCAGCTACTGTTTAAGACCATTCTCATAGTGGCTGATGCTGCCATCTGCATTGCGCAGATCGGCAGTGCGCTGCTCACCTGTTTCATCCACTAGCATCTGATATTTGGGTGTGGTCATAAAGATCGCAAACCACTCCGCCAACAATTTATCGTCATCCAGGGTTTCTAATATCAGCTTCTTCGCCTGAGCCACATAGGCTTCAGGTATAGGTCCCTGGGCGGACTCTGGGGTCAGTGGTGGATCGATAAGGTAACGTGGCGCTGGGCCGCGGCTAAGCAGTTCAGTGGCCAGATCATCGAGCATTTCGGTGGCGGCGGGGGATCTAAACCCTACGGAGAAAGTTGTGCATGCACCCATTGCAACGCCGTGATGGGCGATCTGGGGCGGCAGATACAACATATCGCCCGGCTCTAATACCCACTCATCAGTGGGCGCAAAATCAGCCAGTATTTTAAGATCCGTATTCGCTACCAGAGCCGTGTGCTCATCGCAGTGCTGGCCAATCTGCCAGCGACGCTTGCCAGCACCCTGAAGTAAAAACACATCATAGTAATCAAAGTGCGGCCCGACACTGCCGCCGTCTTCTGCGTAGCTGACCATAATGTCATCTAGGCGCCAGGAGGGCAGAAAGTCGAATTTACAGAGTAGTTCAGCGACCTCAGGTACCCAGAGGTCAACTGCTTGAACCAGCAATGTCCATTGGCTTTCTGGAAGAGTGGCAAAGCGCTCTTCATCGAAGGGGCCGTGCTCAAGCTGCCAGTCACTGCCAACTACTAAACGGGATTCAACCTCAGCTTCCAGTGCCATACCGGCCAGTTCGTCACCATCAATAGGCGGCTCAAAGTTGGGGATGGCGCCACGAATTAACAGCGGCTTTTTTTGCCAATAATTAGCTAAAAAGTCTGCTGTACTGACCTCGCCGAGAATGCTTTGTAAAGAATCCATTGAATTCATAGGTCTAAATATTCTTCGCTTGGTCGGCGGCATTGCCAATATAAGAAGCAGGAGTCATGGCCTTGAGTGCAGTCTTGGCTTCTTCCGGCATATCAAGAGTGTCAATAAAGGTCTGAATCGTTGCCTGATCCATCACGTTGCCGCGAGTTAGAGCCTTGAGCTTCTCATAAGGTTCTTCAATGCCATAGCGACGCATCACTGTTTGGATCGGCTCAGCCAAGACTTCCCAGCTGTTATCCAGATCCGCCGCGAGCTTGGCTTCATTGAGTTGCAGCTTGCTCATACCTTTGGTTAAAGAGGCATAGGCAATCATCGAGTAGCCAAGACCAACACCCATATTGCGCAGGACAGTGGAATCGGTGAGGTCACGCTGCCAGCGTGAGATCGGCAGCTTGGCCGCAAGATGACCGTAAAGCGCATTGGCTATGCCCATGTTGCCTTCAGCATTTTCGAAGTCGATGGGGTTAACTTTGTGCGGCATAGTGGATGAACCCACTTCACCGGCAATGGTTCGCTGCTTAAAGTATCCGAGGGAAATATAGCCCCAGATATCCCGCGCATAATCGATCAATATGGTGTTGGAGCGAGCCAGGCCATCAAACAGTTCAGCCATATAGTCATGGGGTTCGATCTGTGTGGTGTAGGGGTTGTAGCCGAGACCTAGCTGTTCGATAAATTCTTGTGCCACAGCCTGCCAATCAATATCAGGATAGGCGGAGAGGTGTGCATTGTAGTTACCCACTGCGCCGTTAATTTTGCCGAGCATGGGCACCGCTTTAATCTGTGCAATCTGACGCTCTAATCTATAGGCCACATTGGCCATCTCTTTACCCACAGTGGTGGGCGAAGCCGTCTGGCCGTGAGTGCGAGCGAGCATGGCAGCGTTGGCGTAATCACGGCCCATGCTTGCCAGGTTCTGATGAATCTCTTCCAGGGCTGGCAGAACTATATTGTCGCGGCCTTCTTTGAGCATCAGTGCATGAGAAAGGTTGTTAATATCTTCTGAGGTACAGGCGAAGTGAACAAATTCACTCACTGCACTGAGCTCAGCATTGTCAGCAATGGTTTCTTTGATCAGGTATTCCACGGCTTTAACATCGTGGTTAGTGGTGCGTTCAATCTCTTTGATGCGCAGCGCCTGCTCGAGAGTGAAATCATTTACTAGCTGATCCAAAATACTATTAGCGGCAGCAGAAAAAGGCGCCACTTCAGTAATAGCCGGATGCTGAGAAAGGTACTGCAACCAGCGAACTTCGACTATGACGCGGTAGCGAATCAAACCATATTCACTAAACACATTGCGCAGTGATTCAGTTTTGCTGCTGTAGCGGCCATCGATTGGGGAAACAGCGGTCAGAGAAGAGAGCGGTATACTGGTCATTAAAAGTCCAAGGAGGGTGGTTAATTAAGCCGCGTATGATAGCGGAATCACGGTGGGATTTCAGATTATTTGCGCCCCAGTGGCTGAGGCGCGGGGATTGAGCTGGTCTAGTTTTGCAGGGCTCGAATCAGGGCTTTACGGTAGACCACTAGGTGATATCGTTTGCCGCCTAATTGACGCCAGAGAAAGGCACTTCTGACAGCGGCAAACAGCAGGCAGCGAATACGCTCGGCGACACCGGGCTGCTGCAGATAAATAGGGTTGCCCTTGACCTGAATACGCTGGCGCAATGTGCTGATGGTCTGCTGATAAAGCCCTGCAATATTGGCAAACACATTGTCGTGAATAACCGAAAAATGTTCGGCTTGCCGGGTAGCGTTGTCTATACCCTCGGCAATATTTTTCAACATTACCGGGCGGCTATCCAACTGCCGTTCAATGCTTAATATCGAGATGCCGTAAACCAAGATAATACTGCTGAAAACGTCGTTGCCCTTATGCTCGCCGAGCAATAGCGTCATTGCGGCTACACCGGTTTGCAGATTTTCCTCTGACCCATAGAGATCGACTAAAGACTCTGGATCTTGATTGAGTAGGGCGCCGATACAAACTTCCATCTCTTCGGTGGAAGCTTCGCCGGTATTAGCCAGCTGGTCCACTAAATG
>JGI20152J14361_10002341_pt1 | contig 11442 bp, 7 predicted proteins | sample COG_02_FD_14361 | JGI IMG/M metagenome (IMG submission 14361)
TTATTACCAGCACCATTTAGATGGATTTAAAACACCAAAATCAATACACATACTCAATGAAGTATTTTCTTAGACTAATATATGTGACAGTCATTGGGTGCCTTCCTTTATTTTCAATAGCGCAAGAAGTCTTTGTGTATGACGCAGATACAAAAGAACCTCTGGCAGGTGTATTGGTGTACAACAAAGATCAATCCATACGTTTTCTTACAGCGCTAGACGGGCGTTGTGTATTAAATGGGTATTCCGCAAAAGAGACCTTATATATTAACCATTCCTCATATATTGAATATAGAACCAATGTAAAACAGTGGGTGCAAAGGGGCCGTGTGGTTTATTTGCAGCGCAATGCTTTCGAGTTAGATGAGGTGGTGATGTCTGTGTCTAAATGGGAACAGCAGCGAAAAGATGTACCACAGAAGATTGTTGGTATAAATGCACAAAGCATTGCATTCAACCAGCCCCAAACGGCGGCAGACATGCTCCAGCAAACAGGCAAGGTTTACGTTCAGAAAAGCCAATTAGGCGGAGGAAGCCCCATGATTAGGGGTTTTGCAGCAAACCGACTGTTGCTTTCTGTAGATGGGGTGAGAATGAACAATGCTATTTTTAGAGGGGGAAATTTACAAAACAGTATTGCTGTAGATCCCTTTAGTATAAAAAACACGGAGGTGATTTTTGGCTCTGGATCTGTTATTTATGGGAGTGATGCCATAGGAGGGGTGGTGCATTATTATACCAAGGAGCCTCAATTGAGCAAAAATGAGACTACAGCATATTCCGGAAATGCCCAATATAGGTATTCGAGCGCCAACCAGGAGCAGACAGCCCATCTAGACCTCAGTGTAGGAACAGAAAAGTGGGGTTTTTTAAGCAGTATTACACACAGTAATTTTGAAGATTTACAAATGGGTAAATACGGCCCAGAGCAATACTTGAGGCCTCAATTTGTGCTACAAGGTGGCGGAGCAGATTTACTGGTAGACAATCCCAATCCAAGGCTTCAAAATCCCACAGGATACAATCAAATAAACAGTTTGCAGAAAGTACGCTATAAAGCAGATGAAAACCTTGAATTCCAGCTAGGCGTATACTTTTCTGAGACCTCTCATTTCGCCAGATACGACCGTCTCACAAGACCAAACAAAGCAGGCAATGGACTACGCTCCGCAGTTTGGGATTACGGCCCACAAAAATGGTTTATGACCAATTTTAATATCTCTCATGCCCCCGTAAATACATTTTATGAGGGACTTAAGTTTACAGCGGCATACCAGCGCTTTAATGAAAGCCGTTTTGATAGAGACTTTGGAGCTGTTTCTCTTTTCGGTACTGAGGAAAAAGTAGATGCAATATCATTTAACCTAGACATAGAACACAAAAAGACAGGTGCCTTTAGGTTATTTTATGGGGCTGAATATGTAGGGAATAAAGTGTACTCAAAGGGATCTGAAAGCATAGTGAGCAGTAACATGATTTTACCAGCCGCTTCTAGGTATCCTGATAATGCGCTGTGGCGTTCCGCTGCATTGTATTTAAACAGCACTTTTGAGGCTTCTGAAAATTTTAAATTTTTAGGTGGTATTCGCTATACTCATGTTTGGGTAAATGCCTCTTTTGACAATGAATTTTATGATTTCCCTTTTGAAAAGGCAGACCTAAATACAGCTGCTTTAACAGGAAGCTTAGGTTGGAGTTGGTTTGTGGCGGAAGATTTTCAAGTGAGTTGGAATGCTACTACAGGATTTAGGGCCCCTAATATTGACGACATTGGAAAGGTTTTTGATTCAGAACCCGGGTCTGTTGTTGTGCCAAACCCAGCTTTGCAACCAGAATATGCTTATGGAACAGAAATAGGCCTAAAAAGAATTTTTCAGATAAAGTAGTTTGGAGACTTGCAGGGTATTACACCCATCTAAAAGACGCCTTAGTCGAAGAAATTTTGCTTTAAACGGTCAGTCTCAAATAGTATATCAGGGTGTTTTAAGTCAGGTTCAAGCAGTTCAAAACGCTGCAAATGCCTATGTATACGGTTGGGAAATAGGGGCAGATTTTATGCTGAGTCCCTACTTGTCATTTGCGGNAAATTACAGTTATATTAAAGGCACAGAGGAAGAAGACAATGGGGCGCTATCTCCAGGCAGGCATGTGGCACCTTCTTTTGGAGACCTACAGCTGCTTTATAAAAATTCCAGGTTTAAAGCAAGTATATTGCTCAATTTTAATAGAGAAATAAGTGCAGATCAGCTGGCTGTATCAGAACAATCAAAAAGCTATATGTATGCTTTAGACCGCTTTGGGAATCCATACAGCCCCTCATGGCACAGCCTTAATTTCAGGTCCCAATACACCTTGACCAATGCCGTTACAACTTTTTTGGCTTGGGAGAATATCACCAATCAGTTGTACAGGACGTATGCTTCTGGCTTAAGTGCTCCAGGGAGCAACCTTATTCTGGGCGCTAGTTACCAATTTTAAAGGGTTTGTATTGTTTTTTAAGGGCCAGTATCTACCGCATTTTTAACATCCCTTTAAAATGAGGATGGTTTCGTTCTAATTGCTTAATTTTGCCCCTTTCATACCGCATACAAGACCTTAATACTATGAAGTTTGCAGAATATAAAGGATTAGATTTGCCTGGTATTTCCAAAGCTGTTTTACAGGAATGGAAAGACAAAGAGGTATTCCAAAAAAGCGTGGAGCAACGAGAAGGGCAACCTTCTTATGTGTTTTTTGAAGGGCCGCCGTCGGCCAACGGCATGCCTGGAATTCACCATGCAATGGCTAGAACGATCAAGGATATTTTTCCTAGATACAAGACCATGAAGGGTTTTCAGGTAAAGCGGAAAGCAGGTTGGGACACCCACGGTTTGCCTATTGAATTGGGTGTAGAAAAAGCCTTGGGAATTACCAAAGAAGACATTGGCACTAAGATATCTGTAGAAGATTATAACAAAGCTTGTAGAGCCGCTGTGATGCGCTACACCGATGTGTGGAACGACATGACAGATAAAATAGGCTATTGGGTAGATATGGAAAACCCTTATATTACCTATGAGCCAAAATACATGGAGTCTGTTTGGTGGTTGTTGAAAGAAATATACAAGAAAGGCCTAATCTATAAGGGATATACCATTCAACCTTATTCTCCTAAAGCTGGTACAGGATTGAGTTCACACGAGTTGAACCAGCCAGGCACCTATCAGGATGTGACAGATACCACAGTAACGGCACAGTTTAAAGCCATAGAAGAGACCCTACCAAAGGGCTTACAATCTTTAGACGCACCTTTATATTTCTTGGCATGGACCACTACCCCTTGGACCCTTCCGAGCAACACTGCTTTAACCGTAGGCCCTAAAATTGACTATGTTTTGGTGCGTACTTTTAATCAGTACACCTTTGAACCTATGCATGTATTGCTCGCCAAATCATTGGTAGGAAAGCAATTTGCAGGAAAGTTTGTAGCAGTGGAAAGTAAAGAAGCCATTCAACAATACAACAAAGAAGACAAGAAAATACCTTATTTGGTTTTAGCGTCTTTTAAAGGGGCAGACCTTATCGGTGTCACATACGAACAACTCATGACTGGTGTATTGCCTTGTGATCATCCTGAAAACGCTTTTAGAGTGATTGGAGGAGATTTTGTGACCACAGAAGATGGAACCGGTATTGTGCATACGGCCCCCACTTTTGGTGCAGACGACGCCTTGGTAGCCAAACAAGCTAGCCCAGAAATCCCGCCAATGTTGGTTTTAGATTCAGCGGGCAACAAAGTGCCTCTAGTAGACCTACAAGGAAAGTTTAGACCTGAAGTTGCGGGCTTAGGAGGTAAGTATGTTAAAAATGAGTACTATCCGGAGGGAGAAGCGCCAGAACGTTCTGCAGATGTAGAAATTGCCATTAGACTCAAGGAGGAAAACAGGGCTTTTAAAGTAGAAAAATATGTGCATTCCTATCCAAATTGCTGGAGAACAGACAAGCCTATTTTATATTACCCCTTAGACTCTTGGTTTATTAAAATGACTGAAGTAAAGGATAAAATGGTGTCTTTGAACCAGGAAATTAACTGGAAGCCAAAAGCCACCGGTGAAGGTAGGTTTGGAAACTGGTTGGCCAACGCCAATGACTGGAACCTTTCTAGATCTAGATATTGGGGAATTCCATTGCCTATTTGGAGAACGGCAGACGGCAAAGAAGAAATCATGATTGGTTCTGTAGCAGAACTTAAAGAAGCCATGAAAGCTTCTGTTGCTGCTGGGCTTATGTCTAAAGATATTTTTGAAGACTTTAAAGCAGGAGACTATTCAGCGGAGAATTACGCCACAATAGACCTTCATAAAAACATTGTAGACCAGGTGGTTTTAGTATCCAGCACTGGGGAACCAATGCACAGAGAATCAGACCTTATAGATGTCTGGTTTGACTCTGGATCTATGCCTTATGCCCAGTGGCACTACCCATTTGAGAACAAAGAACTCATAGATGAGAACAAGGCCTTCCCTGCAGATTTCATTGCAGAAGGCGTAGACCAAACAAGGGGGTGGTTTTACACCCTTCACGCTATTGCGACCATGGTTTTTGACAGGCCAGCCTATAAAAATGTAGTCTCTAATGGGATGGTATTAGACAAGGACGGAAAGAAAATGTCTAAGCGCCTTGGCAATGCGATTGATCCTTTTGAAACTATTGCGGCCCATGGGGCCGACGCCACGCGTTGGTATATGATCGCCAATGCAAATCCATGGGACAACCTAAAGTTTGACACAGAAGGGATTGTAGAGGTAAAGCGTAAGTTTTTTGGCACCCTGTACAATACCTATTCTTTCTTTAGTTTGTATGCCAACTTAGATCATTTTGACAACAGTGCTCCTCAGATTCCATTAGCAGACAGGCCAGAAATTGACCGTTGGGTGCTTTCCGAACTCAATAGTTTAATCATCAGGGTAGAAGCGGCCTATGAAACCTATGAGCCCACAAAAGCAGCGAGAGCCATCTCAGATTTTGTGCAAGAAAATTTAAGCAACTGGTATGTTCGTTTGTGTAGAAGGCGTTTTTGGAAAGGAGAATACGGACCAGATAAAATAGCCGCTTACCAAACATTGTATGAATGTCTCTTGGTGGTTTCTAAATTATCTGCACCTATTGCTCCATTTTTCATGGACAGACTTTATCTAGATTTGGCTGGCGTGTGTGACCCTAATGTAAAAGAAAGTGTTCATTTAGCGCAATTTCCAGAGGCCAATAGCGCTGTTATTGATTCAGATTTAGAGCGCAAAATGCAATTGGCTCAGCAAACTTGTTCGCTAGTTTTGTCTATTAGACAAAAAGAAAAAATTAAAGTAAGACAGCCCCTTCAGAAAATTATGGTGCCTGTTTCTGCCCTAGTAAAAGCAATAGATTTAAAAGCAGTTGCTTCACTTATTTTATCTGAAGTAAATGTAAAAGAATTAGAAATTTTGGCGGATTCTTCAGATATCTTGGTCAAACAGATCAAGCCTAATTTTAAGACTTTAGGTCCTAAATTTGGTCCTAAAATGAAAGCGGTTGCTACAGCGATACAATCCTTAACATCAAAAGATATTAACCAAATGGAGCTAAATGGCGCTATTGAGTTGCTTGTAGATGGGGATAAAATAGCTTTGGAGTTGTCTGATGTGGAGATCAGTTCTCAGGATATTGAAGGATGGTTGGTAGCTTCTTCAGGCGCATTAACAGTGGCTTTAGATGCTACAATTAGCCCTGAACTAAAAGCAGAAGGAATAGCGAGAGAGCTGGTCAATAGGATTCAAAACTTAAGAAAAGACAGTGGCTTTGAAGTCACGGACAAAATTGTTATTAAATTTCTAAAAGACCCCTTTATAGATTCGGCTTTATTAGATAATTTAGAATATATTAAAACAGAAACATTGGCGACAGAAATATTGGTAGAAACAACTCTAAACGAGGGACTTCCAATTGAATTTGATGAGGTACGCTCAGTGTTATTTATTGAAAAACAAAACTAATATGGAAACAGATTTAAAAAACAGATATTCAGATAAAGATTTGGCAGAATTCAAGGTCCTTATCTCTGAGAAAATAGAGGTGGCTAAGTCTCATCTTGAACTTTTAAAGAGTTCATATATGAATGATGGAAACAATGGTACAGATGACACCTCTCCAACTTTCAAGGCTTTTGAAGAAGGCTCTGAGACCATGAGCAAAGAAGCTAATACCCAATTGGCTATTCGTCAAGAGAAATTTATCAGGGATTTAAAAAATGCCTTGCTTAGAATTGAGAATAAGACCTATGGCATATGCAGGGTAACGGGTAAATTAATCAACAAAGAAAGATTAAAGCTAGTCCCTCACGCGACCCTAAGTATTGAAGCTAAGAACATGCAAAAGTAGTCGTTATTGAAGGTTATATACACAGCGATACTTCTGGTGTTAGCCCTTCATTTATCCTGGTCTCAAAAGATATTATCTAAAGTTTTAGAAGACCCTTCTCTCACCCAAATCCATGTATTGGCCCAAGAAGTCAATACCTTACATTTAAAACCATCTTCCTCCAAGGAACTTCTTGTTTCAGCACGTTTAAATGGAGAGTACAGTCTCCATCAGATGATCGTGTTTACTAGAAAAGGAAATACCTTATTTATTGAACCAGACCTTTCAGCAACTTTTGAACTTCCCAATGACAAACTCAGTGCCCACAAAATATGGTCGGTTGATTTGGCTATTGAAATACCAACATATCTAGAAGTCTATATAGATGGAGGAAATACCCAAATAAATGCTGAGGGTATTTTTGAGAAACTTCAGATCCAACTCAATGACGGATTGTGTGTTTTAAAAGAAGTAGGGAATCAAGTGCGGGTAAATACCATTAGAGCGCCTATTATTTTAAAGCAAAAAAAAGCCATTGTAAATGCTGAAACAACCTATGGAACGCTAATTTTACCCAGTGTTCCAAAGGGGCTTTCAGAGATTGTATTGCGGTCCATACACGGAGACATTAAAGTGGTTCCTCTAGACTAGTTTCATTTTAATAATAATGTTTATTTTAGCCACCTAAGTACCTATTATGTTTAAAAAGCCTTTTTTACTCGCCTATTTTTTATTGATTCTGGACCAATGTGTAAAAATTTATATTAAAACACACTTTTTTTTAGGAGAATCAGTAGAGGTCTTTTCTGGTTTTCAAATTTTATTTATCGAAAACGAGGGCGCTGCTTGGGGGGCCAAACTCAGTGATATTTTACCCATTTCAGATGTAAGTGGAAAAATTGCCCTCACCGTTTTTAGACTGTTTGCTATTGTGGGGATTGGTGCGTGGTTTGTAAGTTCTGTTAAAAAAGGTCTGCCACTTTTTTTGCAAATGGCACAAGCTTTGATTTTCGCAGGGGCATTGGGTAATATTATTGATTCTGTTTTTTATGGGGTACTATTCAATGACAGTATGTACCAAGTAGCGACCCTATTTTCTGATCAGCCCTACGGCAGCTTACTACAAGGTAAGGTGGTAGACATGCTCTATTTCCCGCTCATAGATACTACATGGCCAGAATGGGTGCCAGTTTTAGGAGGAAATTCATTAAGATTTTTTGAGCCAGTTTTTAATATTGCAGACACGGCTATTAGTACTGGAGTAGGTCTTTTATTGGTCTTTAACAAAAAAGCTTTTCCACAGGGATAGGTGTTTTGCGAATTTTCAAAGTCGCAAAATTTGCCTTCTTTTCTGCATCATTGGTCAGAATTAGATCTGAGCTGTATCATAAGACTCCGAATTGTTTATTTAAATTCGTATACCTTAACTGGTGTTACACAGAAATCTAATGGAATATCTGTGGCGTCTAAGCCCTCAATTTTTTCTTCAGGTTCAAATAGGGATAAGCCTATTTTTAGGGTATTTGGTTTGCATTTAGATAAAAAACGATCGTAGAATCCTTTTCCGTATCCGACTCTGTGCCCTTTTTTATCATATGCCAATAAAGGAATAAAGACTACTTCTATTTCTGAAGGGGGAACAGTCAATCCATTTTGAGGCTCTGGAATCCCCCAATGGTTTGTTTTTATTTTGGTATTGTCTGTCAGTAGTATATGCACTATTTCAGTATCGTTTTGTATTCTTGGCAAACAGACTTCTTTATCTCTTCCATGCAGTAATGTGAGGATGAATTCGGTATCTATTTCTTTTTTGGAAACAATACTCAGGAATAGGCTGTAATAGGAGGCATCCCATATAGGACAGTTTAATAATTGATTCCCTATAGCGGCACTTAATGTAGCAATTTCTTCTGTTTGGAGCTTTTTTCTTTTTTCAAGGTAAGCACTTCTAAGGGCTATTTTATTCATAAATTGGGCATTTTAAGCTTATAAAAATACAGATAAAATAAAGGCCCAATAATAATTTCTACTATACCTTTGTAAATCACCTATGGCGGCCAATAGCATTTCTATACAACTCAGTGTACTTCCGGAAACTCCGGGAGTGTACCAGTTTTATGATAGCTCAGATAAGATTTTATATATAGGAAAAGCCAAAAACCTTAAAAAAAGGGTCAGTTCATATTTTACATTAAAACACGAGATAGCCAAAACACGCTTATTGGTCAAGAAAATTGTACTGATCAAGCATATAGTGGTTCCCACAGAGTCAGACGCACTTTTATTAGAAAACAACCTGATTAAAAAATACCAGCCAAGGTATAATATATTATTAAAAGATGACAAGACCTTTCCTTGGATTTGTATTAAAAAAGAACGGTTTCCAAGGGTCTTTTTAACCCGTCAGTTAATTAAAGATGGTTCAGAATATTTTGGGCCTTATACCAATAAGAGAATGGTGAAGGTTTTGCTGGAGCTCATTAAAGGGCTTTATCCTTTGAGAACCTGCAATTATGACCTCTCTTTTGAAAAAATTCAAGAAGGCAGGTATAAAAGTTGTTTGGAGTATCATTTAGGGAATTGCCATGCACCTTGTGAGAATTTACAATCTGAGACCTCATATGCTAAAGATATAGAAGCCATTAGACATATATTAAAGGGCAATTTAGCTGCAGCAATGAAGCATTTTAAAATAGAAATGGATCGTTACGCCGCTGAGGAAGCTTTTGAAATGGCCCACAAAGTAAAAGAAAAGCTGGCCGTATTGGCTGGTTACCAATCTAAGTCCACAATAGTAAATCCTAAAATAAACAATGTAGATGTGTTTACTGTTATTTCAGACCAAACCCATGCCTATGTGAATTTTCTTGAACTTTCTCATGGCGCCATTATTCGGTCTCACACCCTGGAAATTAAAAAGCAGCTGGAGGAGACAGATGCACAAATTTTAGAATTGGCTATTGTGTCCTTAAGGGAGCGTTTTAAATCTATTTCTAAAGAGGTGATCATCCCATTTAAAGTATTAATGCCAGAAGGAATAAAGGCTACTATACCTGTTTTGGGAGACAAACAAAAATTGTTAGCGTTGTCTGAGCGCAATGCCCGTTTTTATAGACAGGATAAATTGAGTCAAATGCGCATTGTAGATCCTGAACGTCATTCTAAGCGTATTTTGGCTCAAATTAAACAAGATTTAAGGCTTTCTTCGCTTCCAGTGCATATTGAATGCTTTGACAACTCTAATATTCAAGGGTCTAATCCGGTGGCTGCTTGTGTGGTGTTTACCAATGCCAAGCCCAATAAAAAAATGTACCGACATTTTCATATTAAGACCGTAGAGGGACCTGATGATTTTGCCTCTATGGAAGAAGTGGTATACAGGCGCTATAAAAGGCTCAAAGAAGAAGGCAGTTCATTACCACAACTTATTGTAATTGATGGAGGTAAAGGGCAATTATCTGCTGCTTTAAAAGCCCTTGATCAATTAGGCTTAAGAGGGAAAATTGCTATAGTGGGTATTGCAAAGCGTTTGGAGGAAATTTATTTCCCTGAAGATCCTATTCCCTTGTATTTAGATAAGAAATCCGAGTCTCTAAAAGTAATCCAACAATTGAGAAATGAAGCCCACAGATTTGGGATTACTTTTCATAGAAATTTGAGAAGTAAAGGTGCTATAGTTTCAGAATTAGACGGAATTAAAGGGATAGGAGAAAAAACAGCGACACAATTATTAAGGCATTTTAAAACAGTCGCTAAGATAAAAGAAGCTAACTTAGATGCTTTAATCACTCAAGTAGGTCCAGCAAAAGCCAGCATATTGTATGAGCATTTTCATTAAATATCCTTATTTTTTATTCCTGCGTTTTTTCTTTTTCACCCTATTAATAGCTAGTGTATTCAACCTTCGAGCTCAAACGGCATCAATCAATGAGATTTCGAAAGCATTCGCGACAAGGGATTCAACCGCCTTACAATCAAGGGATAAGCCTTTAAAAGTAGGTTTGGTCTTAAGTGGTGGAGGTGCGAAGGGATTGGCACACATAGGCGCGCTTAAAGTGATTGAGGCCTCCGGTGTTCAAATAGACTATATAGCAGGAACGAGTATGGGGGCTATAGTAGGCGCCTTATACGCCTCTGGATATAGGGCAGAAGAGCTGGATTCTATTTTTAGACAAATTAATTTTAACAGCCTTATTCAAGACGACTTTTCAAGGGAAAGTAAGACTTTTTATGAAAAGGAAGACGCAGAGCGCTATGCCATTAGTTTGCCTTTTGACGGGTATAAAATTTCTTTTCCACAAGCTATTTCTGGAGGACAGAAGGTATATAATGAATTGGTATCCCTATTATTTCATGTAAAAGACGTGAGAGATTTTAACCAATTGCCCATTCCTTTTTTTTGTATGGCAACAGACATAGAGAACGGTGTTGCCATTCGCTTAGATAATGGTTACCTTCCTGAGGCTATTATGGCTTCTGGCACCTTTCCTTCCCTCTTTGAACCTATGGAATTAGAGGGTAAGCTACTCATAGATGGGGGCGTGTTAAATAATTATCCCATAGAAGAACTAAAGTCCTTAGGGGCAAATTTCATTGTTGGTGTAGACGTTCAGCAGGATCTTTCCAAAAGAGGGTCTTTGGGATCTGCTACGGATATTTTGTTACAGATTAACAATTTCAGGACGGTAGAAGCAATGAAAAGTAAGTCTAATAAAACAGACCTATACATTAGACCAAATATGGCCCCTTATTCTATCATAGATTTTGACAAGGGAGCGGCAATTGTAGCAGAAGGAGCCAGAGCAGCTTTGCTTCAAGAGAACGCATTGCTGGAATTATCTAAAAACCAATTAAAAAAAACACCTTTAGATAAAACCTTTCAACTAAGTGAGAATAGGGTAGACACCTTAAAAATTAACTATATAGAGGTGAATGGCATAGTTAATTATTCGGACGATTATGTGAAAGGGAAGCTGCGATTTAAGGAAGGTGACCAAATTTTATTCGAAGATTTAAAGCGTGGAATTAATAATTTAGCAGCAACAAATAATTTTAATACCATTCGGTATA
>JGI20152J14361_10002360_pt1 | contig 11355 bp, 10 predicted proteins | sample COG_02_FD_14361 | JGI IMG/M metagenome (IMG submission 14361)
CATTGTTGAGTGGTGATTGAAAGACGATATATGAAGAACGGACATTTGAGCATAGAGCAGTTGGAGCGTGATTATTGGCCAGTTTCCGGCGCTGCGTCACATTTAGTTGAAAGGTGCCACGCGCTGCGAAAAATTCCCATTTGCGAATTGAACGTGGAAGATATTCGTATTTTGGTCGGGCAAGGGATTGGATTGCCTTTCTTGGTGCCAATCGCATTGCGTGGGTTGTTAAAAAATCCTTATCTTGAGGGGGATTTTTTTGCCGGCGATCTGTTGATGGCAATCGTTAAACAAAAAAGGTATTTTGAAACGGCCACAGATAATATCGAAAGCGTTTTTAGATCGATTTGCAAGACGGTTTGCGCCGATCAGCAAAGCCCATTGCCTGCCAAAACGCTGGCTGTGATTAAAACGGTATTATAGTTTTTCCACGTCCACCGCCCCATAGATTGCGGCCAGTGATCCGCCCTGTTTTAGGGTTTCTAAGATTGCCTCTTCTTTGCGCAATACTTCTGTAGCGTCGGCCAAGCAGGTTTCGATTTGGGCATAGGGTACAACGGTGATGCCGTCTGCATCGCCGATGATCAGATCGCCTGCGGATATGGCAACGCCGCCGACTGCGATTGTGCCATCGACAAAGCCGTCGCCAGATTTGCGTGGGCCGCGTGGGCAAGTGTTGCGGGCGAACATGGGTAGATCTGCGTCTATGATTTCTTCGCTGTCGCGTACCGCGCCGTCGATCACCAGCCCTGCGACGCCGCGTTCCTTGGCGTAGAGCGTCATAAGGCCGCCGAAGACCGCTGTGTTTTCGAAACCTTGGGCGTTGACGACGATGACTTGGCCGCGTTCACATAGCCCGATTGCCGCGCGGATGGCGGAATTGTCGCCCACGGGGCATTCGGCGGTGCGAGCCTGACCCAGTAATTTCATAGATGGCGTGAGGGGCCTTATGCCGCCTTGCATGGTTTGACCGCGCGACAAGGTATCGGATGCCACGGCGGCGGGGATGTCTGCGAAGGCCGCCAATGTTTTGGCAGGGATAGGTTTGAAATTTGTGGGGTGTTGTTTGACGGGCATTGATCGCGGCCTTTGGGGGTGGTTTGAATGAAAATTCTGTGTGCGGTGAATGTATAAAACCTTGAATGTAATACACAAAATGTTAGGTTTGATGCATTGAAAAAAGGAATTTTCCATGCACTATCTGTTGGGTCTTATTATACTGTTGTTTCGCTTACCCGCAATTCCCCAAATGTTAATGGCAATTCCAGCGTTAGGGCTCGCGTATTTTACGTATTCGAACAATGTCGAAAGAGAAGCCGAGTTGGCGGCGGCATTGGCATCTGATCCACCAGCCTTAATCGAGGTTATGAATTACGATAGAAAAGTGGCGAAAAATTATGCGCGCGAAGTGAATTTTCGTGTACGTGTTTTACCTAATTTTTACACCATTTTGACGCAGAAGAAAAACTTGGTCACGACTGCGGAACGCGCAATGATGGTTTTTGTGGATGCGTCAGAAACAGCGGACAGTACGGTCGTTCGTGGCGTGATTTTAGCGCCCAGTGATAAAAGTGAAGCGCTGAAAGCGTATGTGCGCGACAACATGGATGCATTGGCGAATTTCGATTTGCTTACAAAAGGTGTGAATGGAACGCCGTCATTGGTTACCGACGTAAACGGTACGATCACATCGTCAGAAGGAGTGGGTGATGTTATCGATAAGGCATTTGACGATTATAACCTTACCCGACACCCAGATTTTATTCATATTTCACCATTTCTTGATGGCCGTCAGGCTGGGCTGAGAGACAGTACCAGTTATGAACTGACTTGGGTCTTTGCCATTCTTGCGCTTGTTTTCTTGGGTTTGGGATTGAACCGAAAGCGCAAAGGGCCACAGCCCAAACCCGCGGCAAAAGTTGAACAAACCCAAACACACCGCGCCAACCACGCCATGGGACAGCAATCAGTGGCTAATGTGAAAGATGGGCCGTTATCGCGAATTTTGTCGCAAGAAACCCAACCTGAAATAATTGAAGAGCAACCGATCGCGCCGCGCATTGAGCAGGCTGAACCGCGAACGAAGAAGGTATCAGCAAAACGAGGCTCTCTGTTTAAGAAGCTCTTTTTTAGCAACAGCTGGGTTACGCGCATATTACTGATCCTCGCATTTCCGTTTGTAGCCGTACCTGTTGTAACGTTTTTGCCATCTGGATTGGGCATGCCGTTTATGATTGTTGGCATATTGGCCGTTTTCGCGCTGCCCGCTGTGATTCAGTTTCGGTCGGAAATGAATGGCGACAAGCCAAAGGACAATCCCTTTTCTGGTAAAATGAGTGCGCCTGTGGCCCGAAAAACAGCGCCACAACAGACCAAACAGATGCCATTTTCAAATCTGGGAATATCGACCCACCGCCAAGCCGATGAAACCTTTTCGATCTTCGAAGAGCCAGAGGAGGAAATTGCGGTTAAGTCAAAAGAGTCACACAAGGGGCGGTCTGAACAAGACCCCGTTGTGCGTCGTGGACGTAAGTTGGATCCATTTGAACGCTTGAAATAAATTTCTTTTTCCCTTTTCATCCAAGGGAATCTGCGTATTAATCACCCTATGAGTAAATGTGCGACAAAAACTGTTTCTATTGCGCCAGCGCTGAATGCGTTGTTGGCGCTGTCTGCGCTTTTACTGCTTAGCTACCTCTGAGCGTGCCTTACTTGGGCGCGACGCTCAGGGGATGGACATTGCGCCTGAAATTCTTACAACACAGCTAAGCAAACGAGTTACATCATGACAAAACAAGACCGCGTATTAATTTTCGACACAACCTTGCGTGACGGGGAGCAATCTCCAGGTGCCACAATGAGCCACGGCGAGAAATTAGAAATCGCAGCAATGCTGGATGAGATGGGCGTCGATATTATCGAAGCTGGTTTCCCCATTGCATCAGAGGGTGATTTTAGGGCTGTGGCCGAAATCGCAGCCAACACCAAGAATGCACAGGTTTGTGGCCTGTCGCGTGCAATGTACAAAGATATTGATCGGTGCTGGGAAGCAGTGAAACATGGGGTAAACCCGCGTATTCACACGTTTATCGGCACATCACCACAGCACCGTGCCATTCCAAATCTGACGATGGACGAGATGATCGAGCGTATTCATGACACGGTCAGCCATGCGCGCAATCTGTGCCCGAACATACAGTGGTCACCGATGGATGCGACGCGGACGGAAGAAGATTATTTGTGTCGTACTGTGGAAACTGCAATCAAGGCCGGTGCCACGACGATTAATATTCCCGATACTGTTGGATATACGGCGCCTGCGGAATCTGCGGATTTGATCCGTATGTTGTTGGAACGTGTTCCCGGTGCAGATGATATTATATTTGCCACGCATTGCCATAATGATTTGGGCATGGCGACGGCGAACGCATTGGCTGCAGTTGCCGGTGGTGCGCGACAGATTGAATGTACCATTAATGGTTTGGGCGAACGTGCGGGGAATACCGCGTTGGAAGAGGTTGTGATGGCGTTGCGTGTGCGCAATGACATTATGCCATTTCAAACGGGTGTGGATGCCACGAAGTTGATGAATATCAGCCGCCGTGTTGCCACCGTTTCTGGTTTCCAAGTGCAATATAACAAGGCGATTGTTGGCAAGAATGCGTTCGCGCATGAAAGTGGCATTCACCAAGACGGTATGTTGAAATCAGCGGATACGTTCGAAATTATGCGCCCAGAGGATATTGGATTGTCTGAAACCAATTTGGTGATGGGCAAGCATTCTGGTCGTGCGGCGTTGCGTTCCAAGTTGAAAGATTTGGGATATGAGTTGGGTGACAATCAGCTGAAGGACGTCTTTGTGCGGTTCAAAGCATTGGCCGATCGTAAGAAAGAGATTTACGACGATGATTTGTTGGCCTTGGTTTCTGACGAAGGTACCAATTCGGCGAATGACCACATTCAGGTGGAATCTTTGCAGGTTGTGTGTGGTACCAAAGGCCCGCAAACTGCTGATTTGGTGCTGAGTATTGATGGCGTTGACAGTCAAACGACGGCCACGGGTGATGGCCCTGTTGATGCGGTATTTAACGCGGTCAAAGAGCTGTTCCCACATGGTGCGCATTTGCAGTTATATCAGGTTCATGCCGTGACCGAAGGGACAGATGCGCAGGCGACTGTTACCGTTCGTATGGAAGAGGATGGCAAGATTGTAACGGGCCAATCCGCTGATACCGATACGGTTGTTGCCAGTGCAAAGGCATACGTGAATGCGCTAAATAAGCTGTTGGTGCGTCGCGAAAAATCTGCACCTGTTTAAAGTTGATGGCCCTTTGCCATATGCGAGGGGCCCTGATGGCGTAATAGCCCAAAATTCTAAGCATTTTTTAGCCGAAACACCCTGTTTTTAACGCGGTTTCAAGTCTTTGCTTTTCATATGGATTTCCACGACTTATAACAATTCAAATCATTCCGGTTGCGGAATCTTAGGGGTAAAGGTGCGAAGATGTTCGCTTATATAACAAGTTTGTTCACAGCGGATATGGCGATTGATCTCGGCACTGCGAATACGTTGGTTTATGTCAAAGGTAAGGGCGTCATTTTAAACGAGCCATCTGTTGTTGCCTATACGATCAAAGATGGACGCAAAGAGGTTTTGGCGGTTGGTGAAGACGCCAAGTTAATGTTGGGTAGAACACCTGGTTCAATTGAGGCCATTCGGCCCATGCGAGACGGTGTGATCGCCGATTTTGTGGCCGCTGAGGAAATGATCAAACATTTCATTCGCAAGGCAAACAAACGGTCAAAGATTTCAAAACCACGTATTATTGTTTGTGTGCCTCATGGTGCGACGCCTGTTGAAAAACGTGCCATTCGCGACAGTGTTCTGCGCGCGGGTGCTCGTAAGGCTGGTTTGATTGCTGAACCAATTGCAGCGGCGATTGGTGCGGGTATGCCGATCCAAGATCCAACCGGTTCCATGGTTGTTGATATTGGTGGTGGTACGACTGAGGTGGCTGTTTTGTCATTGGGCGACATTGTTTACGCGCGTTCTGTACGCGTTGGTGGTGACCGCATGGATGATGCGTTGATTGCGTATCTGCGCCGTCAACAAAACCTGTTGGTCGGTGAAGCAACGGCAGAGCGTATCAAGACTGAAATCGGGACGGCACGGATGCCTGCCGATGGCAAAGGTCGTTCGATGAAAATTCGTGGCCGCGATTTGTTGAATGGTGTGCCAAAAGAGATCGAAATTACACAGGCACAAGTTGCCGATGCGTTGACCGAAACTTTTCAGCAAATCTGTGAGGCTGTGATGGCCGCGTTGGAAAGTACGCCACCAGATTTGGCCGCTGATATTGTGGATCGTGGTGTGATGTTAACCGGAGGCGGTGCATTATTGGGCAATTTAGATTTAGCGTTGCGTGAGCAAACGGGCCTCTCGATTACCGTGGCCGAAGATCCATTAAACTGTGTGGCATTGGGTACTGGAAAATCGTTAGAATACGAAAAACAATTGGCGCATATTATCGATTTCGACGCATAAACCGCGCCGCCGAGGAGATGTTACTTGGCAACTCAGAATAACGACGATGTAAATTTCACAGGATCGCTGGCCCGTATTGGGGTAGCGATTTTCTTGGTCGTTCTGCTTGCGTTATTTTTACTGTGGCGGATTGATAACCCGCGTGCCGAACGTATTCGCATGGCATTGATTGATCGTGTTGTTCCGAACATGGAATGGGCCATGGTGCCTGTTTCCAAAGCATCCCAAATGGTCAAAGACTTTCAAAGCTATGATCGTATTTACAGCCAGAACCAAGAGTTACGCCGCGAGTTGCAACGCATGAAAGCATGGCGTGAAGCGGCATTGCAGTTGGAGCAAGAAAATGCGCGTTTGTTGGATTTGAATAAGGTGAAGCTGAATGCGAAGTTGAGTTTCATTTCGGGCAAAGTTTTAACTGACAGCGGTAGCCACTTTCGTCAATCTGCTATTATCAACCTAGGGCGTCTTGACGGTGTTATCGAAGGCTGGGCGGCAATGGATGGTTTGGGATTGGTTGGGCGAATTGCTGGTGTTGGTGATGGATCATCGCGTGTGTTATTTGTAACCGACACAACCAGTAATATTCCTGTTTTGATCAAGCCATCAAATCAACGTGCGATATTGGCTGGTGATAACTCGGCCGCGCCGACGTTATTATTCATCGAAAGCTTTCAACAGATTAAACCCGGTGATCGCATTGTGACATCTGGTGATGGTGGTGTTTTTCCAGCCGATTTATTGGTGGGTCAGGTTACTCTGGGTACGGACAGTCAATTTCGCGCCCAGTTGGCCGCCGATTTTCGACGTTTAGAATTTTTGCGCGTTATTCGATATTCCCCCAACGCGCCGATCAATCAGCCTGAGCGGTTAATTGGGCCCGTTTTGCCTGATACGTTTGCCAGTGAGGTGGGCGAATGAATGGCGACACACCATTGCGTATTGCAGGCAATCGTCTTTTGTATTTTGCGTTGGGTGTGTTTGGGATCTTTGTTCTTTTGGTACCCATTTCAATGGTTCCAAATGGAATGATTTGGCCGCAAGTCATGTTAATGGTGTCCATGGCACTGGTTATTCGCAACCCGGTATATGTGCCATTTTGGTTGATTGGTTTTTTGTTTTTAATCAGCGATATTCTGTTGGCGCACCCGATGGGGTTGGGGGCATTTATTGCGCTTTTGGCTTGTGAGTTTTTACGCCGCAATCGCCCCGCATTCGTTGAAATGTTATTTTTCGGTGAGTGGTTTAGTATTGGCCTGATTTTACTGGCAGCTGGATTATTAAGCCGTTTCTTGTTGGTCGTCACCTTTGCGGAAACAACACCGTGGTGGGCATTCATGGTGCAACTTAGTTTATCCATATTGGTTTACCCATTGGTCGTGGGCGCAATTAGTGTGATGTTTAAAGTCTCTAAAGTTCAAGAAACCATTTCTCATCCAGTGAGGCGGCCGACATGAGTAAGGCGCAGAAATCCAAGTTAGGGCGGCGTGCGTTATTGCTGGGCGGTGCGCAGTTGGGATTATCCGGTTTGCTGGGCTGGCGCATGCATCAGTTGGGCGTCAAGCAAGGTGACAAGTTTCGTCTGTTAGCCGAAGAAAACCGCATCAATATTCGCCTTCAACCGCCTGCGCGGGGATTGATTTACGATCGAAACGGAAATGGCCTGGCAATCAATCGACAGGTTTATGCCATTGAAATAGTGCGCGAACAGACCAAGGACTATGAAGCAGTGCTGCATCGTTTGGCGCAGTTGATCCCCTTGTCGCAAGAACAGATTGATAATGTTATCAAGGAAATGACGCGTCGGCGTGCCTTTGTGCCTGTGACTGTTGCGACAGGGTTAGAATGGGAACATATCGCCACCGTTTCTGCCAATGCGCCTGCCTTGCCCGGAATTACGCCACGGCTGGGTTTAAATCGGCAATATCCTGTTGGTGCGGATTTTGCCCATATTGTTGGATATGTTGGGCCAGTGAGTGATTACGATCTGAGCAAAATTGATGACAAAGATCCCCTGTTATTGATTCCACGGTTTCAAATCGGAAAAAATGGTGTTGAGGCTGAAATCGAACGACCATTACGTGGGAAAGCTGGTTTAAAGCGGATCGAAGTGAATGCCGTAGGCCGCGTGATGCGGGAGCTGGACGGACAAGCCAGTGCGCCCGGTATCAATTTGCAATTGACCACGGGGCCAGAGTTACAGCGGTTCGCAATGGAACGCATGCAAGGTGAAAGTGCCGCGACTGTTGTTATGGATGTGAACAATGGGGACATATTGGCATTGGCATCCGCACCGACATTTGATCCCAATAAATTCGTAAATGGTATTTCCGTTGCTGACTGGCGAGCGCTAAATGAAAACGAGTTTCGGCCATTGGCGAATAAAACCGTTCAGGGTTTATACCCCCCTGGATCAACGTTTAAAATGGTTGTTGCGATGGCCGCGCTGACACATGGTGTCGCCAATGAGCGCGAGGATGTTTATTGCCCAGGCCACAAGGATGTTAACGGGCGTAAATTCCACTGTTGGCGTCGTCGTGGGCATGGAAATGTGAACCTGCGCGAAGCATTGCGTTATTCGTGTGACGTTTATTTTTATGAGATGGCGATACGGGTTGGTATCGAAAATATTACAAAGACCGCGCGCGCATTGGGATTGGGTCAAAAACCTGATTTGCCTTTGCCTGCAGTGCGAACGGGATTGATGCCCACCAAAGAGTGGAAACGCGTCAATAAGAAAGAGGATTGGTTTATTGGTGACACGGCCAATGCGGGTATTGGTCAAGGATTTGTTTTGGCGTCACCCCTGCAATTGGCGACGATGACGGCGCGGATTGCGTCCGGAAACCAGATCACGCCGCGTCTTTTGAACATGTTTGACAACAAGTTGACGCCTGTAACGGGTACGGAAAAGCTGGATTTCAATCCTGCACATTTGGATATGGTGCGCGCCGGCATGTATGACGTTTCCAATCATCCGCGCGGCACAGCGTATCGATCACGTTTATCTGGTGGCGAGCAGATGGCTGGAAAAACGGGTACCAGTCAGGTGCGGTTTATTACCAAGGCCGAACGTGATCGCGGTGTGACGAAAAACAAAGACCTGCCGTGGAACCGCCGAGATCATGCGCTGTTTGTTGGGTTCGCACCCTTTGACAATCCGCGGTATGCAATTTCGGTGATTGTTGAACATGGTGGTGGCGGTTCAAAAGCGGCCGCACCGATTGCCAAGGATGTAATGCAAAAAGCGTTGTCATTGGGCGCAAACGAATATGGCCCGTTACCGAGCCAAAAACGTTCGCAAGCCAAGCCTCCCAAAAAGACACGCGCATGAGTAGTTTGTTAAACGATCACCACAAAATTCCATCGGGGTTTCGAAAGATTTTGTATTTTCACTGGCCTTTGGCATTGCTGTTGGTGGCGGTATGCAGCGCAGGGTTTTTGATGCTGTTTTCCGTGGCCGGTGGCAAGTTCAGTACGTGGGCTGAGCCACAAGTTATGCGGTTTGGCGTTGGGTTCATTGCCATGATTATTATTGGGTTTACGCCTATTTCTGTTTGGAAAAGCCTGTCAGTGCCCGCATATCTTGTGGGCATTGCATTGCTGTTTTACGTCGAATATTTTGGAGCAACCGGTAAAGGTGCCCAGCGGTGGATTGATTTAGGGTTTATGAAATTGCAACCAAGTGAGTTGATGAAAATCGCATTGGTTATGATTGTTGCGCTGTATTATGATTGGTTGGACGAGGAACGTGTATCCAAGGTGCAATGGGTATTACCGCCGCTTATTTTGACGGCTCTACCGATGGCGTTGGTTTTAAATCAACCTGACTTGGGGACTGCTATTTTGTTGGCAGGTGGTGCGGGCGTTGTGATGTTATTGGCGGGTGTCAGCCTGTGGTATTTTGGTGGCGCAATTGGCGCAATCATTGGCGTTGTTTGGGCTGTAATTGGATCAAAGGGAACCGCGTATCAAATCCTGAAAGATTATCAGTACCGCCGTATCGAGACGTTTTTGGACCCGTCCAGCGATCCATTGGGGTCTGGCTATCATATTACGCAATCAAAAATTGCGCTTGGGTCTGGTGGATTTTCTGGGCGTGGGTATATGGAGGGCACGCAAAGTCGTTTGAATTTCCTGCCGGAAAAACACACGGATTTTATTTTCACGACCTTGGCCGAAGAGTTTGGTTTTGTTGGTGGAATTACATTGTTGGTTTTGTATATTTTGATCATCCTTTGTTGCTATGTCACAGCAATGCAAAATCGTAATCGGTTTGCGGCATTGTTGACATTGGGGGTGGCGGCGACCTTCTTTTTCTATTTTAGTGTGAACATGCTGATGGTGATGGGATTAGCGCCTGTTGTGGGTGTTCCCTTGCCCTTGGTGAGTTATGGCGGATCGGCGATGTTGGTATTGCTGGGCGCATTTGGATTGGTGCAAAGCGCCCATATACATAGGCCACGATAATGTTGAATATTTTATATGCTGCGAACCCTGACGATTGGGACGAATACGGCGCACAATTGCGTGTGGCCTTTGACGAGGCAGGGTTGGTTTGCAACCTGATCCAAGATGCCGCGAACCCAGAGGACGTTGATTACATCATTTACGCGCCAAGTGGTGGATTGGATGATTTCACACCGTTTGTGAATGCGAAGCTGGTGCAAAGCCTGTGGGCAGGTGTTGAGGTGCCGACCGCGAATAAAACCCTGACGCAGCCGCTGTCGCGAATGGTGGAACCTGGGTTATCTTTGGGGATGGCGGATTATGTGATGGGGCATGTTTTGCGTCACCATTTGGGTACGGATCATTTCGCCGCAGCCAAACCAGGTGTTTGGCATGAGGGTTTGATTCCGCCATTGGCCCAAGACCGCATGGTCGGGATATTGGGTTTGGGTGCGCTGGGTATGTTTTGCGCGCACAAGTTGGCGGATTTTGGGTTTCAAACATGTGGTTGGAGCCGGTCATTAAAAACGGATGATCGCGTTGGTTGTTTTAGTGGTGATGACGGATTGGCGCAGGTATTGGCGCAATCGGATATCTTGGTTTTACTGCTGCCCAACACGCCTGATACATATCATGTTGTGAATGCAGACAGCATTGCGCAGATGCGCGATGGGGTGGCGATTGTGAACCCCGGACGTGGGCCGTTGATTGATGATGATGCGCTGATTGATGGCTTGGATAGTGGTAAGGTTTCTGGTGCAACGTTGGATGTTTTCGCAATTGAACCACTGCCAGAGGATCACCCATATTGGGTCCATCCTAAAGTTTTAGTGACGCCCCATATAGCATCCGCGACCCGTACAAATACCGCGTGCGATGTGGTTGCTGAAAACATTCGCCGCGGTGAAGCGGGTGAGCTGTTTTTAAATATTGTGGATATGAAGGCTGGCTATTAGCGAAGTTTTGGTGGCTTCGCGGGGTCCATTCCGGGGGCTGCTGGAGCTGTTGGCGCTTCCAGCTTAGGTAGGTCAAAACGTAGGCCTTTTTTGGCCAGTTTTGCGCAGATAGCATCGGATGCTTTTAGGAATGTAACGTCCAGGCTGCCTGCTTCGATACCAGAGAAAATCAATGTTTCAGATATTGCGCGCGCCATTGCGTTTTCCGCATCTGGGCGCGCGTTCACAAATGCGATGACGCTGGCGCGTTGGCCGCCTTCGTATTCGAACTGTGCCAGATAAGCGATATCGGCAAGGCCGCCCATCGTGGCCAATTTCATGTCCAACGCCGTGATGACCTGTTCGGGTAATGCGGCGGGAGGGAAGACCTCTGTTGGTTTTGCTTCGGCTTGGGCGGGTGCGTTGGCG
>JGI20152J14361_10002370_pt1 | contig 11313 bp, 9 predicted proteins | sample COG_02_FD_14361 | JGI IMG/M metagenome (IMG submission 14361)
CCTGCCACAACTCGCACGGGAGTATTCTCTGGTGCTCGTGACCAAGGGCGATCTTCTGCATCAGGAGCAAAAATTGGCACAATCAGGTTTGGGGGATCTATTTGACGACGTCCATATCGTCAGTGAAAAACAAATCTCAACCTATCAAAGAATTTTCGGGGCGCAGCTGTCCACAACCGCGATGATTGGAAATTCCATAAAATCCGACATCCTCCCGGCGCTTGCAGCCGGTGCCGCTGCAATTCACATTCCGGGGCGCTATGAATGGGAGATGGAAAAAGCGGATGCGCCGCCCGACGGCCCAAGGTTTTTTAAAGCTTCCTCGTTTAAACACGTCAGCACGCTTTTGCAGGAAATGTGACAATTTCAAGGCAAAATCTGTGCAGCATACAAGATCTAGTGGGGAAAGTCTAAATTTGCACAAATGAGCGATCCTCAGTTCTTAAAATTGCCTTAATTTGGCTATTTTTTCACTGATTCGTTTGTGCTAGACTTTCAGGGAGCAAAGCACGGGGCAAATCCCGGCACTTATAAAGAGCGAGGTAGCAGGCGTGAAACACCGGCTCATTTCCTATTTCACCGCAATTTTTCTTGCGGTGACCCTTCTACCGTCTATGACGCTACACGCCGCACCCTATGCCGCGGTGGTTATGGATGCGCGCAATGGTAAGATCTACCATTCGCGCAACGCAGATACCCGCCTGCATCCGGCATCTTTGACCAAAATGATGACGCTCTATGTGGCGTTTCAGGCCATTGAGAACAACGAAATCTCATTGGACAGCTATGTCACAGTATCGCGCAATGCCGCGGCAGAGCCGCCGTCAAAACTCTGGCTCAAACGCGGCCAGAAAATAAAACTGCGGTATCTTATTCGCGCCTCGGCCATCAAATCGGCCAATGACGCGGCCACGGCCATTGGGGAGGCCATCTCAGGCTCAGAGGCCAACTTCTCCAAGCGTATGACCCGCACGGCACGCGCAATGGGCATGTCTCGGACGACGTTTAAAAATGCCCATGGTCTGACGCGCGCTGGCCACCTTTCGACTGCGCGCGACATGACCATTTTGGGCCGTCATATGATTTATGACTACCCCCAATATTATAACCTATTTTCCCGGCGCAGCGCCGATGCCAAGATCCGCAAGGTGAACAATACCAACCGTCGCTTCCTCGCCGCCTACAAGGGAGCCGACGGAATAAAAACGGGATACACCCGCGCAGCTGGCTTCAATTTGGTGGCCTCGGCCGAGCGCGGCGGCAAGCGCATTGTCGCCACAATGTTTGGTGGATCATCCACAGCGGCGCGCAACAAACGTGTCGTGCAGCTTTTGGATATGGGATTTGAGCGCGCGCCCTCCACCGCCAAACTTCAGCGCCCCAGCCTGCCCCCTTATCATCAAAATGAAAGTGAACCGAACGGAAAAACGCTGCGTCTTGTGACAGCGGTAAAACGCTCGCTCCGGCCCAAAATGCGTCCCATTGGCGAGGCCAGCGCGCCCGGCGATATGCTCTTGGCAGATTTGCCCGAAGTGCTGGTGCAACCCGATGATATCCTAACGGCCGTTCAATCCGCGACATCGGGCGCAGTGGCTGTGCAGGTCTCCGGCTCGACCTATGAGCCCAAGATGTCGATCACCACGCCACGCGCCCGGCCCCCACAGTTCTCTTTTGTTGCCGCGCCCGTGGCAGAGCAAGAAACCGAGACCGTGGCCCGCCGCGACGCTTCCGGCAGCCGCAGCTGGGGCATAAATATTGGAAAATTCAACTCCCGCTATGAGGCAGAACGGGTTCTGCTCCGCATGGCCTTGGCAGAAATGACCACGCTGGATGGCGCCGAACGCAAAGTCAAAGCCCGCGCCAACGGCTATGAGGCCTTGTTCACCGGTCTGACGCAACACAGCGCAGACCTCGCCTGCCGGAGGCTCCATGCACAGGAAATTTCCTGCGTGTTGGTCGATCCAAGCTAAAGCGTAAACCTCCCCTGGCCAAGGCCGCAGAATACTCAACAAAGAGCGCCTTGCTCTTGTCGCGAATTTGCCGCATCTATGGCGCATGACAGATTTTATGTTTCCAATCCCGGCGCCCAGCGTCGAAATCTCAGGCCGCGCCGAGCGCTTTGCAGTGCGGCGTATTTTCTGCGTGGGGCGCAATTATGCGGAACATGCCAAGGAATTTGGCAATGATGAACGCGATCCGCCATTCTTTTTCACCAAACCAGCAGATGCCATTGTGCCCAGCGGCACTGATTTAGCCTATCCAAGCTTAACGCAGGACCTGCATCATGAGGCGGAATTGGTGGTGGCCATAGGAGCGGGCGGAAGAAACATCACCGCCGAGTCCGCCGCATCGCATATCTTCGGCTTTGCGACCGGCAATGATTTAACCCGCCGCGATTTGCAAGCCGACGCGAAATCACAACGCCGCCCTTGGGATATGGCCAAAGCCTTTGATGAGAGTGCTGTGATCGGCACGATTGTCCCGGGGCAAAGCATCTCGCCTGACGCCGCGATCCGCTGCCACGTGGACGAGCAGCTGCGCCAAAATGCAAAAATTGGCGACATGACCTGGCCGATCTCACAAGTGATCGCGGCCATTTCCAGCTATGTGGCTCTCGCCGCGGGCGATTTGATTATGACAGGTACGCCCGCAGGCGTCGGGCCCGTGGCCCAAGGCCAGAGTTGCCGCGTTGAAATTGATGGATTGCCCGAAGCGGAATTTCGCTACGCAGTTTAACCCAAGGCCGCCGCCAGAAGCGTTTGGGTGTAGAGGTGTTGTGGATTTTCAAAGATGTCCTGCGCCAGGCCATGCTCTACAATGTCGCCGTCTTTCATAACCAACATTCGATGCGATAAAGCACGTACAACCTTCAAATCATGGCTGATGAAGAGATATCCAAGCTGATATTTTTCTTGCAAATCACGCAATAGATCAACAATTTGCACCTGGACAGTCCGATCGAGCGCCGAGGTCGGCTCATCGAGCACGACAAACTTGGGCTTTAAGATCATAGCCCGAGCAATCGCGATACGTTGGCGCTGCCCACCGGAAAATTCATGGGGATAGCGGTCCATCGTGTCTGGGTCCAACCCGACCTCGTGCAGCATCGACGCCACCGCCGCGCGGTGGTGGCTTCGATCAGTACGGCTGTGGATTTCAAGACCCTCAGCGACAATCTCCATAACCGACATGCGCGGACTGAGACTGCCAAACGGATCTTGAAACACGATCTGCATGTCACTGCGTAAAGGGCGCATTTGCCGCCGGTTGAGCCCATCGATATGCTGGCCCAAAAAGGAAATTCTATTTTTTGATGCGATAAGCCGCATCACCGCAAGAGCAAGCGACGTTTTCCCGGAGCCAGATTCCCCCACGATCCCCAAGGTCTCGCCAGCCCGCACCAAAAGGCTGGCCGCATTCACCGCCTTCACATGCCCGACCGTACGGCGCAATATCCCGCGCTGAATAGGAAACCAGACGCGCAGCTGATCTGTACTCAGCAGTTCTGGGGCATCCACCGCCACCGGCGCGGGCGCACCTATGGTTTCTGCATCGAGCAGCATTTTGGTATAGGCATGGCCTGGCGCATCAAAAATCTGAGCGCAGGGTCCACTTTCCACCACTTCCCCCTGGCGCATCACCACCACGCGATCAGAGATTTTACGCACGACACCCAAATCATGCGTAATGAACAAAAGGCTCAACCCCTCACTGCGCTGTAAATCGGCCAAAAGCTCCAAAATTTGCGCCTCAATCGTCACATCAAGGGCTGTGGTTGGCTCATCTGCAATCAACAATTGCGGCTCATTGGCCAGCGCCATGGCAATCATGACCCGCTGCCTTTGCCCGCCGGACAACTGATGGGGGTAGGATCTGAGCCGCATCACCGGGTCGGGGATACCGACCTTGTCAAGCAGTTCAACAATGCGGTCCTGCAACGGCTGGCCCCGCAAACCTTGATGCACTGAAAGGCTCTCACCGAGCTGTTTTTCTATCGTGTGCAGCGGGTTCAGAGAGGTCATCGGCTCTTGAAAAATATAACTGATATCGTTGCCACGAATGCGTTGCAGACGGTCCTCTGACGCGCCAATCATCTCTTCTCCTTGATAGAGCACAGAGCCGCGTGCCACGGCGCTTTCGGGCAAGAGATCAACAGTGGCCAGAGCGGTTACAGATTTGCCCGACCCAGATTCGCCCACCACCGCGACAGTCTCTCCTGCCCCCACGTGAAAAGACACATCGCGCACCGCGGAGATTTCGTGTCCGTCTTGATGAAAATCAATTGAGAGGCCTCGGATTTCTAGCAGGCTCATTGGAACACCTTCCGCGGGTCAAAGGCATCGCGAACCCCTTCAAAAATAAAGACCAAGAGCGACAACATGGTGGTGAAGACAAAAAAGGCGGTGAAACCTAAATGCGGAGATTGTAGATTGAGCTTGGCTTGCTGGGTGAGTTCTCCCAAAGACGGCGCAGAGGACGGCAAGCCAAACCCCAGAAAATCAAGCCCCGCCAGGGTTGAGATGGCGCCGGTAACGATGAACGGTAAGAACGTCAGCGTGGCCACCATCGCATTGGGCAAGATATGGCGCATCATAATGGTCCAATTGCTCACTCCGAGCGCTTGCGCAGCGCGCACATATTCGAAATTGCGCGCACGAAAAAACTCCGCGCGGATCAAACCCGTAAGCGCCGGCCAGCCAAAAATGATGGATAAGATCGCCAAAAGCCAAAAGCTGCGCCCCAATATAGCCGTCATAATGATGATGACGTAAAGCGATGGCAGGGCGGAAAAAATTTCAAGGAACCTTTGGAACAAAAGATCTGTCCAGCCGCCAAAATAGCCCTGCACCGCTCCGGCGATGATGCCAATGATCGAGGCGAAAACGGTCACCACCAGCGCGAAAAGGATCGACAGGCGGAAACCATAGATGACGCGCGCCAGCACGTCACGGGTGGTGTCATCTGTACCTAGCCAATGCGAGGCATCCGGCGGTGACGGGGCAGAGCGGCCCAAATCATTGGGTGTGTCATAGCTATAGGGCACCGGTGGCCAGAGCATCCAGCCTTGGGAAAACTCCACAACCTGCGCCCCGAAATCTCCCGCATCGATAGCCGCCATGGTCCCCTCGGGGTCATCAAAACAGATCTCCAACCCGCCCGAACGGATCAAGCATTGCACCTCGGGGTCGCGATAGGTGGCTTCAGTCTGAAAATCACCACCAAAGGCCGTTTCGGGATAAAACTGCATCACAGGCACGAACAGCTCACCGCGGTAACTGACCAATATTGGTTTATCATTGGCAATAAATTCCGCAAATAAACTGAGGCCAAAGAGCAGGGAAAAAATCCAAAAAGACCAAACTGCCCGGCGGTTTTTCTTAAAATTATTAAGCCTGCGACGGTTGAGAGGAGACAATTTCATCATCCGCGGGACTCAAAATCAATCCGCGGATCAATGATAACATACATCAGATCCGACAAAATCCCCACAATCAGCCCAAGCAGGCCAAAGGCAAACAAAGTGCCAAACATCACCGGATAGTCACGCGATATCGCCGCCTCAAAACCAAGCCGGCCCAGGCCATCCAGAGAGAAAATAGTCTCGATAAACAGCGATCCTCCAAAGAAAACGCCAATGAACAAGCTGGGAAATCCGGCAATCACGATCAACATTGCATTGCGGAAGATATGGCCAAACAATACGCGGTTTTCAGTCAATCCTTTCGCGCGGGCGGTCACAACGTATTGCTTGCGAATTTCATCAAGGAATGAATTTTTGGTCAAAAGCGTCAGCGTTGCAAAACCAGAGATAACAGAGGCGAAAATTGGCAAAGCCATGTGCCAAAAATAATCGCCGATTTTGCCCAGCAGGCCCAACTCCTCGAAACCATTGGAGGTCAGGCCGCGTAGCGGGAATATTTGCCAGTAAGAGCCACCCGCGAATAGCACCAAAAGCATAATTGCAAAGAGAAACGAAGGGATGCCGTAGCCCACGATCACCAAAGCGCTGGTCACCGTATCAAACGTGCTGCCATCACGCATGGCCTTGCGCACCCCAAGGGGAATGCTCACCAGATAGATCAGCAAGGTGGACCATAGGCCCAAAGAGATGGACACAGGCATTTTCTCCAGCACCAAATCCACCACCTTGATGGAGCGGAAATAGCTCTCGCCAAAGTCAAACTGCATATATTTCCACATCATGCGAGTGAAGCGCTCAAATGGCGGCCGATCAAGGCCAAATTCGCGCTCCAGCTGCTCAATATACTCCTGTGGCAAACCACGCGCGCCGGCATATTGATCATTGTCCGCACTTTCGCCGATGCCCGCGTCATCACCGCCGGTAATCGCGGCAAAAACATCCCCTTCACCTTCCAACTGCGCCAAGACCTGCTCCACTGGGCCACCTGGCACAAATTGGATCAGGGCAAAGTTGACAATCATCACCCCCAAGAGTGTGGGTATGACCAAAAAAAGCCTGCGGATGATATATGCAACCATATTAGTTTAACACACCTGCGGCTTCCAACTTGGCGGCCTTTTGGGCATCAAACCACCAAAAATCCAGCTCGCCACGTGCGAAAGGTGGCAGCGGTTCGGGGTAGCCATATTGATCGTAATAGGCGACCGTATGCACCGCTTTGAACCATTGCGGGATCCAGAATCGTTTGGCCCGCAACACACGATCCAGCGCGCGAATATTGGTGTTCAGCTCTTCTTTGCTTTTGGCCCGCACAACTTTTTCAATCAACGCATCGACGGCGGGGTCAGAAAGGCCCATCAAATTGCGGCTGCTTTGCTCCATCGCCTTGGTGCCAAAATATTGCTCCAAACCCGAAGAAGGCTCAAAACCCATACGCATCGAATGGGTGGTGACATCAAAATCATAGGCTCGCGTGCGTTCGCTTTCCTGCGCCGAATCCACGCGGTTTAAACGCGCATCAATACCCAGAGCCTTCATATTCTCAATCATAGGATTGGTTATCCGGTCAAAAGCGGGCGAGCTGTCGAGCACCTCAAGGGTGAAGACCTGTCCATCTTTTTCGCGCATCCCCTCACTGTTTACACGCCAGCCCGCCTCATCCATCAACTTCGACGCACGGCGCAGGTTTTTGCGGTCCAATTGGCGCGCGCCTGAGACCGGCGCCATGACCGCCTCATCAGTGAGGATATCAGCGCTCAACAGGCCCTGATCCACCAAGGGTTGCAAAACGGCGCGTTCAGCCCCCATGGGAACACCCTTCGCCTCAAGCTCAGAGTTTCCCCAAAAGGATTGCACGCGATCGTACAGACCATAGAACAACTGCTCATTTGACCATTCAAAATTAAACATCATTGCTAAAGCCTCTCGCACCCGCCGATCCTGAAACTTTTCGCGCCGCAGATTAAAAACATAGGCCTGCGCCATAGCCAAATTGCCATCCGGCAATTCGGTTTTCACCACATGACCTGCGTCAATGGATGCAAAATCATAGGAGGTCGCCCATTGTTTTGAGCTGTTTTCAGATCGGAACGTGTACAGCCCCCCCTTAAAACCTTCAAAGGCGGCCGCCGAATCTGCGAAATATTCAATGCGAATACGGTCGAAATTATTCCGCCCAAAATTGGCTGGAATATCTTCGCCCCAATAGTCATCGCGGCGGGCATAGATCACGCGCTGATTCACCTCATAGCTGTCGAGCACATAGGGACCGGTACCGATGAAAGGCGTGATCGAGGACTCATCCAAACGCGTGCCGGTGCTTTCGAACCAGGCCTTTGAGAACACAGGGATCCCGCCAACCAAATCAATCACATCCCGGCGCGGCGCATCTTCTGTGAAGACAAATTTGATCTGGAGCGGAGATAGAACCTCAATATCTCCCACCATGCCCGACACAGCCGCGCGATAGGAGGGCAGGCCCTGCTCCATAAACAAATTAAAGGTAAATTTCACATCTTCAGCCGTCAAAGCTGATCCATCAGAAAACCGCACATCATCGCGCAGTGTAAAAATGGCCCAATCAAGGCTTTTGGGGTATTCCACGGTGGTACAGAGGAAACAGTAGCTCGCAGTTGCATCATCTGCAAAAGACGTCAGGACCGTTTCAAATGGCATCGACGATAGGACGGCCTGATTGCCCTTTCGCGCATAGGGGTTAAAACTGTCAAAGGTTCCGAAGAACCATTGTGAAATTTCGCCGCCCTTGGGTGCTTTCGGGTTCACATAGTCCAAATGCACAAAATCCGCCGGATATTTCAAATCACCAAAATAGGAATAGCCGTGACTGACGGTAACCGGATCATGCGACTCTGCCACAAGCCCGCCTGCACTCGTCACAACCAAAGCAGCGCTCAAAACAAGACCGTTACAAAACCCCAAATTCATATGACCACCTCACTGTTATTTATCAAATCCACCAACAGAGATTAACTTAGCGGGTTTTTCGCAATTGCGAAGGGGGCAGCGCATTATTTTCATGCAAATCTGCGCCAGCCAGAGCCATCATGGCTCTCCAAATGCACGAAGGGCCGCCCAAAGGCAGCCCTTTCGCGGTCACGTGCAGCACACTGCACCTTTAAAATCTTTGCTATTAATCGCTGATGGTCTCGAGATAGGCAATCAAATTTGCGCGATCTTCGGGCTTGGACAAGCCGTTAAAACTCATCTTTGTTCCAGGCGCGTATTTGGACGGCTTGGTCAAAAAACCATCAAGGTTTTCAGCGCTCCAAGTCTCGGCCACCGCCACGAGGCTGCCAGAGTATCCAAAGCCTTCAACCGAGCCCACGACCCGATCCACAACGGCGTAAAGATGCGGACCAACACCATTGGCGCCTGCCTCCAATTTGTGGCAAGCAGCACATTTCTTGAAAACTTTGGCGCCTTTTTCAAGATCAGCTGAGGCAAGAAGATCGTCCAACATAGGACCCTCTTCAGCTTCCGCCTCGTCCTCTTCCTCATCACCGCTATCGGTTTCGATCCAAGCAACCCCATGATATTCTCCATGGTGCGCAGGGCTATAAATTTTGTCAGCAATCCAGCCGCCAAGAACCAGAACAAGCAAAGCCGAGCAAAGGGCGGCCGCAATTTTGGTCAAAGTCATCGTGTCAAACATGTCGCGATCCATCATTACAATTGGGTTGTATCCCTCTAGTCCCTTCCCCCCCTATCGTGCAAGGTGTAGATGGCGCGACGAAACGACCTTTTTCGCGGAATTTTCTCAGGAGACACCAAATGGCACAAAAAATCGCCTTCCAAGGAGAACTTGGCGCCTATTCCCATGAAGCCTGCGTTGCCTCCCGACCCGATCACGAGCCCCTACCCTGCGCCACATTTGAAGATGTCATTGCGGCGGTGAAAACCGGAGCGGCGGAATTTGCCATGCTTCCGGTAGAAAACACCACCTACGGACGCGTCGCAGATATGCATCGTTTGCTGCCCGAAAGCGGTCTATTCATAAATGACGAAGTTTTTGTGCGCGTGCGGATCAACCTCTTGGCCCTGCCCGGTGTCGCTCTGAGCGATATCAAAGTGGCGCGTGGGCATTTGGTCATCTTACCGCAGTGCCGGAAATTTCTCGAGGCCCATGGCATCCGCGGCGAAGCGGCCACGGATAATGCAGGCGCCGCCGCTGACATCGCCGCGCGCAATGAACGCACCGCCGCAGCGCTGGCCTCTGAACTGGCCGGCCGCATTCACGGCTTGGAAGTTTTAAAAAAAGATGTTGAAGATCAATCGCATAACACAACGCGCTTTTTGGTTATGTCCGCGCAAGACCAACCTGAGCGGCGCAGGGGTAAAATGCTGACAAGCTTCGTCTTTCAAGTGCGCAACATCCCCGCAGCACTTTATAAAGCCATGGGCGGCTTTGCCACCAATGGCGTGAACATGATTAAATTGGAAAGCTACATGTTGGGTGGCGCCTTTCGCGCAACGCAATTTTATGCCGATATTGAGGGCCATCCGGACGACCCCGAAGTCAAACGCGCCTTCGATGAACTGGCATTTTTCACGGATATGATTCGCGTTTTAGGCACTTATCCGGCTGATCCAGACCGCCCTTAACGGCTGCTGAGCGACACGCTTTGAGACATCTGCCTGGCCCAGTCGTGAAGCCGAGACTTGAATTTTCGGTCTAATGACCTTTTGCAAAGCGCATGGATTGCAGCAAAAGTCGCGCCGAGAGGTTTTTTGGCTTCATTTCAACTGAAACCAACACTCGGGAGCGTTGTGGTGCCAAGGTTAAAACCGAAATCGCCACATCTCCCGTCAGCCCGTCTGATTCGTTTGATAGGCACAAACGCTCCGGTCTTTGCACCTCGGTTACCAAAAACCTCAGCTTTCGTGCCCGGCCGCGGAATTTAAAGTCGATCTCCCAAGCCATGCCCGGCCCCACCTCTGGACGGTCATCCACGCGCCGCATGGCAACGCCGCGGTGCTGCATCACGCGCTAAAACTGCTCATGGTCGGACAGGGCGGCAAAGACCGCCTGTGCCGGCGCTTCTTTATCTTCATGGCTTGAAAACTTCATCTGCTGCCTTGGCGCTTATAATTTTAACACGTGTAATCAATTCGATTCATTCAAAATTCCAGATTAATCTAAATGATCTGCCAGCCAATTTTCCAGTAGAAAATGCGCAATCGCCCCTTTCCGTGCTGGTTTAATTTCTGGATGCACCCCCTCAAACACGTCCAACATCTCTTCTCGGCTGACCCAGAGCGCGTCTTCAATCTCCTTGGGATCAAGTACGATATCCTCGTTGAGTGCCTCACCAGCACACCCGAACATCAACGACGCCGGAAAAGGCCAAGGCTGGCTGGCGAGATAGCGGACCTGCCCAACCCGAATACCCGATTCTTCAAAAACCTCCCGACGCACCGCGGCCTCCAATGTCTCACCCGGTTCCACAAAACCCGCCAAGAGCGAATACATACCTTCCGGCCAGGCATGCGAACGCCCCATCAAAACCTTGTTTCCATGCGTAATCAACATGATCACCACCGGATCAGTCCGCGGAAAGTGAGAACGATTGCAGGTGGGGCAATTGCGCTGCCACCCCGCCATCGCCATATTTGAAGGCGCGCCACAGGTGGCGCAATACCCACGGGTGCGGTGCCATTCCAAAAGCCCGCGCCCGGTGGCGGCCAATTCCGCGTCGCGGGCGGAAAATTGCGTCATAATCGCCCGCAATTCCGCAAAATATTCGCCATTCGTTAAAGCAGGATGCACCTGCTGCGACGGATCAAGAAAGGCATTCAACGTTTCTGGCAGCTCCTCTGGCTCCCAAATGGAGATATCCGCCAAGAACAATGGCTCGTTCTCCTCATTCAGT
>JGI20152J14361_10002377_pt1 | contig 11297 bp, 9 predicted proteins | sample COG_02_FD_14361 | JGI IMG/M metagenome (IMG submission 14361)
CAACGGTCAAGCCTATGGACAGGGGCAACACAGCTTGGTCTTGTTCGTCAAATTTGCCAACGATGCGCGGACGCACATCTGCGCGCCAGTTGAATAGCTGTTGTTTGATTTGGTTCTCAATGATTTCGCGGCGCTCTTCGACGATGAGCACTTCTTCGAGCCCTTCGGAAAACGCGCGGATGCCTTGCGGCTCAAGCGGCCAAGGCATCCGGACCTTGTAGAGCCGGAGACCGATGGCGCGTTGCTCGTCGGGTCCGATGTCAAGTTCCGCCAAAGCTTGGCGTACGTCCTCATAGGCCTTGCCAGAGGCCACGATGCCGAAACGGGCGCTATCGTCGGCGATGGTGGTGATATCAACGTTGTTGGCGCGCGCAAAGGCGAGGGCCGCAAAGCCTTTGAACTCTTGCAGACGTTCGTCTTGGACCAAGGGCGTATCCGGCCAGCGCAGCTAGCCTTCGCTGCAGGCGCAAGTAGCTCAAGCCCGTCACCCCAGCGGACATCCAGTAAGCTGCCGAAGAATTTCGATCCGACCGGATGGTTCAGTTACCGGGCAATTTCATACCTCCACTGACAGGTTGAGCGCCCACTTTTGACATCCAAGTTTTTGCGTATTCGGAAAGTGGGCCATTGCCGGAGCGATAGTTCTGTCGCCGCTTCGATGCGTGGAGTTGTGATGCCGGGGCTGAGGCAAGTAGTGCTGCACCTTCGCTCGTGCCTGTGGTCCCGCCCGATGCCTCAACCGCGCAGTTCGTCGCAGTCGCCAGCATTGAGCAGTAGCTTAAGTTTCCAGCAAAGGGCCCTTCGATGATGATGGTGCCCCTGTGCCCCGTCAGAGCAAGGCACTCGGCCGTCATAAGGGCCAGATAGAAGCCGATTGCGACTGTGCGCTCTCTGCTGCCGTGGGATGGCTCAGCCCCAAGCCATTCGGCATGACGGTTTTGAAAGGGCCCGCTCTCTGTGATGATCGACGGCAAGAGCATCGGACCGTTTTGCGCCACATGCATGATATCGGCTTGGGTGTAGTCCGCAGCATCACCCCTCAGGATCGTGTCATACTCCCGCCCGCCCATGAACCGCGCGGATGGCACGGGATGGCCCAAGGCGTTGACGTTGATGAGTGTGTCGCGCGTGGAATCCAGTTGTATAGGGTGCCCACTCATGCTCATCGCGATGACCCAGGTGCCGGTTGAGACCACGGAAAAGGGTCCTGTTTGATGCAAGACATGCGGCAGTAGCGACGCATTGGAATCGTGGATACCACAATAGACGGGCGTTGTCGGATCAAGGCTGGTTTGCGCGGCAATACCCGGCAAAATCATCCCAAGGACGTCCGAGCATTTGCGCGGGGTGCCGATTAGTTCGGCAATATCCAAGCTTTTGACCAATTTTGAAAATGCGTTCGTGTGCGGGTTCCACAGATCGGTGTGACAGCCAAGCGAGCTTACGTCACAGGCGTAGGCTCCTGTTAGCCTGTAGCCCCAGTATTGCGGATATGTGACCACGGCAGCTGTCCGGCCCCGCAACTTGGGGTCTACCTCGAATTGCCAATGAAGTTGCGCGCCAAGGTTCAGGCCCATGGGCAAGCGTGGTGCGCCAGTTTCTTCAAACGGTGGTCTGATGGCGTCATAAGCAGCGGCAATGGCATCCGGCCCTTCATGTTCGTAGTCAAGTATTGGCGCTGCGAGTTTACCATCTTGTCCTATCAAAGCTGCGCAGGCTCCGTGGGTCGTGATCGAGATCGCGTCGATGCCGTGGCTTTGTTGAAAACGAGCCAATGCACCAAGCAGGAAGTCCCAGATGTCATCCACATTGAAATGGGGCCAAGGCGGACCGGGCAGAACCGTGTTCGGACGCGTGACGACTGCCAGTTCCTTCAGCGTGTTCAAATCCACCAACGCGAGTTTGGCATTGGTCTTACCGATGTCGATTACGGCCACATGGGTCATGGCATGTGGAACACAGGAGTTAACGGCACCGCGACCGGTTCATTGTCCGGTTTCGTTTCCATAATGTCGGCCATGTGCGCCCACCATTTTTGCATGACAGCGTGTTCGGGCAGACGGTCCATGGTGTGATTGTTAGTGCGCCAAAGTACCCCGAACAGGATGCCCGTTTCTTCGTCCAGATGGATCGAATAGTCTGAAACGCCAGCGTCTTTCAGAAGCGTCACAAGTTCTGGCCAAATCTCATTATGTCGTTTTTTGTATTCGTCCCGATAACCTGGCGTCAGCTGCATCTTGAAAGCGTATTTTTCCATCAGCGCGTTCTCCACATGGTCCAAAGACGGGGCAGTGCGATCACGCCGATCAGCAAGCCGCCGATGACGATGGACATCACGATGCCCGGCACGTTCAGCAGGCCAAGTCCAAAGGTCACAAGACCCATAACAAAGGCCGCTATAACAACGCCGGGGATCGACCCAGATCCGCCAAGGATGTTGACGCCGCCAAGGACAACCATCGTGACGATTTCTAATTCCCACCCGGTGGCGATGGACGGACGCGTGGATCCAAGGCGCGAGGTTAGGCAGACAGCCGCGATGCCGGACATCANGCCGGTCAGCAGGAACAGGATGAACTTCACGCGGCCGACACGGATGCCGGAAAAAAGGGCGCCCGTTGGGTTGTTACCGATCGCATAGACCGCGCGGCCAAAGTTGGTCATGTGCAGGATGACGCCGTAAATCAAAGCGATGATCGCGAACAGCACGAATTCAAACGAGATCACCCACCAGACGTAGCCTTGTCCGAAGAACGCGAAATCGGACGGATAGCCGCGATAGGCCTGATCGCCCAAAATGATGAAACTGATGCCGCGAAACAGCGACATGGTACCGATGGTCACCACGATGGACGGCAAGCCCAGGCCGGTTACCAAAATGCCGTTGAACGCGCCACACACCAGCCCCGTCGCAAGCCCGATTAGAACCAGCCCCTCGGCGCCCACGCCCATTTGCACCGCTGCCCCCATAGCGGTGGAGGCCAACGCGATGATGGAGGCCACGGACAGGTCAATCTCACCTGAGATGATCAGCAGTGCCATAGCAAAGGCGATCATCGCTTTCTCGGTGAAATTGTATGTTGCGTCGCTGAGGTTCCAGGCATTCAGGAAGTAGGGCGAGGCAAAGGAATTGGCCACAAAGATGCCAATCGCCACCAGCATTAGAAGGCTTTCCCAGCTTTTGAGTTTCCGTTCCAGCGAGGATTGTAGGCGGTCAGGGATGCTGCGCGTGTTCATTTGGCGTGCTCCGCTTTCTTAAGGATGATCCGGCCAGGTGTGCGGTTGGCCTGTGCGTTTACAATTACGGCGATGATGATCGCCCCGCCCGAAATGGCCATTTGTGAGAATGGGGAGATATTCACGACCGGCAGGGCGTTAGCGATGATGCCAAGGAACAACGCGCCCAGCAGGGCTCCAAACACGGTGCCGATGCCGCCCATGATCGACACGCCGCCGATCACACAAGCGGCAACCACGGTCAGCTCGAACCCAGCCGCAACGTCCACATAGGCCACGGCAAAGCGCGACACCCAAAGGTAGCCGGTTAGACCGGCTATCGCGCCTGAAATTGTGAATGCCCAGAACTGCGTTTTGCCCACGTTGATTCCTGCATAGGTCGCCGCGTGGGGGTTGCCGCCTGCGGCATAAAACGCGCGGCCCAGCGATGTCCGGGTCATGACAATGGTGAACAGAATCACGGTGGCAATGGCGATCCAGCTGAGGATGGGTAGGCCAAGCAAGTCCGCGCGCGGGACGGATTTGAAGCTGTCCGACATCTCATGACTATTGACCCATTTGCCCTCGGTCAGCAGGAAGATGATGCCGCGGAAAATAGTCATTGTGCCCAGCGTCACAACGATAGGAGGGATCGCCAGCTTCCAAACCAGAATACCGTTGAACATTCCCAGCAGGGTTCCAAAGCCCATGGCGATGAGCACGATGAAGATCACCGGCAGGCCGGGTGCAGCGATGTTGATCAGGGATACGACCATACCCGTCAGCGCCAGATTGGCCGCGACGGACAGATCAATGCATTTCGTCAGGATCACGATCATCTGACCAATGGCCAAGAGGATAAGTGGTGAGGTGTCGTTGAATACTGCCAATAGGTTTGACGGGACCACGAAAGCGGGAAACCGCCATGCGATGATGGCTAAAAGGAACGCGATCGCGACCATCAATAGCGCTTCGCGAGATGCGAGGAGTTTGGTCATGCGGTGGCCTCCATTATGCCTGCGGCATGGCTGACGAGCACTTCAGGGCTGATGTCATGTCGGTCGAGTTCAGCGGCGATCCTGCCTTCGCGCATGATGATCACGCGGTCCGACATACCGACGATTTCGGGGATTTCCGAGCTGACCATGATGACAGCCAACCCTTGAGCGGCCAGTTCTGCCATGAATTCATGAACAGCGGCTTTGGACCCGATGTCGATGCCTTTAGTCGGCTCATCGAGGATAATGACCTTGGGTTCGGTGGCGAGCCATTTGGCGATAACTACTTTTTGTTGGTTTCCGCCCGACAGGCTGCCCACGTTGGTATCCAAGGAGGCCGCGCGCAGATCCAGCCGCTCGGTGTACTCCCGAGCCAGTTTGAATTCTTCCGCCAGTTTTAGAAAGCCGCGGCGAGAGGTTTGTTTCAGCGACGGCAGGGTTACGTTTTGGAAAATCGGCAGATCGACGATAGCGCCCTGTTTGCCGCGATCCTCGGGCACGTAGACAATGCCATGAGACACCGCATCGGCGGGGGAGCAGATGGTCACCTCGGCCCAATCCACACGTACCGTTCCGGCGGAGGGTTTCGTGGTCCCAAAGAGCGCCTGCATGAATTCTGACCGGCCCGCGCCCACAAGGCCGTAGAAGCCAAGGATTTCTCCACGTTTGAGGGAGAAGCCGATGTCGGCAAATTCGGTCGGGTGGTCGTAGCCTTCGACGGACAGGACCTCTTCGCCCAAATTACGGTCGCGTTCGGGGAAAATCTGATTGACATCGCGGCCAACCATCATCTTGACCAGTTCAGCCTCGGTCACATCCGCTATGGCCCCGTCGCCGACCATCTGGCCGTCGCGGAAGACGGTGAAATTGTCGGCGATGCGGAAAATCTCATCGAACTTGTGGCTGATGAATAGGATCGCCTTGCCTTGGGCCTTGAGGCCGTCGACCAGTTCATACAGCTCCTCAATCTCGGCGTGACTGAGAGCCGCGGTGGGTTCATCCATGATCACCACCCGCGCATCTACGGACAGAGCACGGGATATGGCGACAAGGTGTTTGTTGGCAGTGCCAAGCTCCTTAAGGATCGTACTTGGGTCGATTTTTACGCCAAGTCCGTCGAGGATTTCTTGCGCGCCCCTTTGCATGGCGCGTGTGTCGATCAGACCGAACCGGCCCTTGGGCGCGTGACCTAGAAAGATGTTCTCGGCAACGCTGAGTTCGTCAAACAACACGGTTTCCTGATGGATCGCGGTGACGCCTGCGTTTTCGGCGGATTGCGGTGTGGGGAATTGAACGGCCACGCCATCGATGCGGATTTCGCCTCCGTCGGGCTTGTAGATACCTGTCAACGTCTTCACTACCGTGGATTTGCCCGCTCCATTTTCACCCACCAGGGCAGTGACCTTGCCCGGATACAGATCAATGGACACCTCGGAAAGTGCGCGCACCCCGGGGAAGGTCTTTGTAACCTTTTCAAGGGACAAAATAGGGACGTCTGATGTGGACACGGCAGGCCTCATTTCCAGTCAGTTTCCGAATACAGGGAAAGGGGTGGTCTGGCGCGGGCATGCCGCGCCAGACCAAGGGAGGACATCAAAAGATGTCTTTGAAGTCGTCGATGTTGGAACTGTCGTAGGTGAAGGGATCGGCCATTGCGGCGCTGCTCGTTTCATCAAGAGAGACAGAGCCCATCCGGCCCATCGGAATTTCCCCACTTGGGTCGGTTCCGGTCGCCAGCGAGTGCGCAATCATCGTCGCCGAGTAGCCTAGATCGATCGGGTTCCAGATGGCGAAGCTCTTGGTGGCGCCGGATTCGACACAGCCCGCCATTTCGGACGGAAGGCCAAGACCCGTGACGTTGATCTCACCAATCTTGCCAGCGTCCGAGACCGCCTGACACGCAGCAAGAATACCAACGGTTGTCGGTGCAATGATTGCGCCAAGATCAGGGTAGGTTTGCATCAAGCCCTGCGCTTCGCGGTAAGACTTATCAGACAGGTCGTCACCATAGACGGTGGCGACCAGATCAATGCCGGGATAGTTTGGCAGCACTTCCTCTGCAGCCGCGATCCATGCGTTCTGGTTGGTGGATGTGGTCGTGGCTGACAGGATTGCCACCTCTCCACCATCTGGCATGTGGTCCGCGGCCAGCTTGAGGATCGTATTACCGATTAGAGGCGTAGACGACGGGTTCAAGTGCATCATGCGGCCTTCCTCAGCCACGCCGGAATCCCAGCTGATGACAGTGATGCCACGGTCCATGGCACGCTTGAGGGCTGGCACGACCGCATCGGGGTCGTTTGCGGAAATGGCGATCGCGTCAACACCTTGAGCGATCAGGCTGTTGATCACTTCGATCTGGCCTTCCGCGGTCGTGCTTGTTGGACCAGTGTAGATGATCTCAACATTTCCGAGCTCTGCAGCAGCCTCGTTGGCACCTTCTGCTGCAGCTTCAAAGAAGCCGATGCCAAGGGCCTTGACCACAAGCGCGATGCGCATGTCATCCTGCGCCATGGCCGTGGTGCCAATCAAGCCCGCAGCAACGCTAAGGCCTGTGACAAGTGAAGTAAAAGTACGACGTTTCATATTGGATCCTCCCTAAAAGTACGTCTGGTCGTTAAGCGGTTAAGAGGCCGCCTCATCCTCTGCCTGTCCGGCGCCACTTTCGGCGACGATCAGGGTAATTTCTGCAGCTTCCAGCATGCTGGCGGCTGTGTCGGATATGCCTTCGTCCGTGATGACCGTGTCGATCCGCGACAGTGGGCACAGCAAGAGACTGGAGCGCTGTTCGAATTTGGAACTGTCCACGAGGACTACCAATTCATCCGCCTGGCCGATCAGTTTTTGTTCCGCCTGGATGAGCAATGGGTCCGCCTCCATCAGACCCAACGGCCCAATCCCTTGGGCCCCGATGAACATGCGTCGGGCATAGAAGTTGCGGGTCACATCGTTTTCGAAGGGCGACAGAATGATGTTTTGTTCGCGGTAGATCGCGCCACCCGACAACATGATCGTATTTTTGGAATGCTTGAGTAGGTGTTCTGCGATGGGAAAACTGTTGGTAAATACCTGACAGCGGCGTGAAGCCAGCGGGTGCACCATCTGAAACGTCGTGGTCCCGCCGTTGATGATTATTGGGTCACCATCTTCGCACAGACCCACGGCGGCGTGGGCAATCGCGCGTTTTTCGGGGCTATGGAGCGCTTCGTTGACTGCGAAGGGCCGTCCGGCGAGCCCAACGAACTGTGGCGGCGTGATTGCTTCGGCGCCACCGCGGACACGACGCAGCTTCTTTTTCATGTGAAGGCTTGCGATGTCGCGGCGGATTGTGGCCTCTGACGCGCCGGTCAGCCTACAGAGGTCGCCGACGGTAACCACAGGTCTATCCTGTACGGCAGATAAAATGATTCTATGGCGTTCAGTCTCGTGCATTGCGTTCTCCCACAACCAACGTTGTGCAGATTCGTGCCAATGTCAATCATTTTCAATCATAAACGATCACTTTACGCCGCATTATGATTGAAAATGATTGTTATTGATTGACAACATGCCGGTAAACACGCAGAATAGAAATACATTCAGAGGGCGCGATCCTGCGTCTGCAGGGAGGAAAAAATGTTGAAAACCGCTGAAACGCAGTTGCTTGAAAACCGTTGGTCCGACGCGGATGCGGCAGGAAAAAGCGAATCGGAACTGCTACTCTATCGCTCCAACATCCTCGGTTCAGACAAGCGGGTGACCAATTACGGCGGCGGAAATACCTCTGCCAAAGTCATGGAAACGGACCCATTGACGGGCGATCAGGCTGAGGTTTTGTGGGTCAAAGGATCAGGCGGTGATATTGGGTCGATCAAAATGGACGGCTTTTCGACCCTATACATGGACAAGCTCCGTGCGCTGAAGGGCCTCTATCGTGGCGTGGACTTCGAGGACGAAATGGTGGGTTACCTGCCCCATTGTACGTTCAATCTGAACCCGCGCGCGGCCTCCATCGACACCCCCCTGCACGCATATGTGCCGCGCACCCATGTCGATCACGTCCATGCGGATGCGATTATTGCAATCGCCGCCTCGGCCAACTCTGAAGAGCTGACAAAACGCGTGTTCGGTGACCGGATCGGCTGGCTGCCTTGGAAAAAGCCAGGCTACGAACTGGGGCTTTGGCTGGAAAAGTTCTGCCTCGAAAACCCCAACGCCGACGGTGTCGTTCTGGCCAGCCACGGACTGTTCACATGGGGCGATACCGCCAAAGACTGTTATGATACGACCATAGACGTGATCAACGTCGCCACCGAATGGCTTGTGGCTGAGACTGGTGGTAAACCAGCTTTCGGCGGTGCAAAGCACGAAAGCCTCGACGCCGCCAGCCGCCGCGCAGTCGCCGCCCGCTTGATGCCTGCGATCCGTGGGTTTGTGAGCGTTAACCAGCACATGGTCGGCCATTTCAACGACAGCGATGCTGTGCTGGAGTTCGTGAACTCTCAGAATATGGAGCGCCTCGCAGCACTGGGCACCTCCTGCCCGGACCATTTCTTGCGAACTAAAATCCGGCCTTTGGTGATTGATTTCGACCCTGCGCAAAACAACATCGATGCGGTGCTGGAGGGGCTGCCCAAGCTGATCGCCGATTATCGTGACGATTACACCGCCTATTACGAGCGCTGCAAACACGACAACAGCCCAGCCCTGCGTGACCCCAATGCGGTGGTCTATCTGGTGCCCGGCGTGGGCATGATCACCTTTGCCAAGGATAAGGCCACGGCGCGGATCAGCGGCGAATTTTATGTTAACGCGATCAACGTAATGCGCGGCGCGTCAGCAGTCAGCGAATATCAAGGCCTGCCCGAGCAAGAGGCTTTCGACATCGAATACTGGCTTCTGGAAGAGGCCAAATTGCAGCGCATGCCCAAGCCCAAGGCGCTGGCAGGTCGTGTGGCGCTGGTGACGGGCGGTGCAGGCGGCATCGGGTCGGCCACCGCAGAACGCTACCTGCGCGAGGGTGCCTGTGTGATGGTGGCCGATATCAATGACGATGCGCTGGCCTCAACGCTGGACAATCTCACATCCCGGTTTGGCGCTGATGTGGTCCGGCAGGTCAACATGAACGTCACGGACGAGACAGCTGTGGCCTCTGCCTATTCCGAGATCGCGGTGGAATTCGGCGGTGTAGACATTCTAGTCTCAAACGCGGGCATCGCGTCTTCGGCACCGGTAGAGGAGACCAGCCTCGAGCTGTGGAACAAAACCATTGACATCCTCAGCACCGGGTATTTTCTCGTCAGCCGAGAGGCGTTCAAGACGATGCGTGTGCAGGATTTGGGCGGCGCGATCATATTCGTAGCATCCAAAAACGGGCTGGCCGCATCACCAAACGCGTCTGCCTATTGCACCGCAAAAGCTTCTGAAATCCACCTCGCCCGCTGTCTGGCTTTGGAAGGCGCCGAGGTCGGCATTCGCGTGAACGTTGTGAACCCGGACGCCGTGCTGCGCGGGTCCAAGATTTGGGAAGGCGATTGGCTGGAACAGCGTGCTGGCACCTACGGTACCGACAAGGACGGGTTGGAGGAAATGTATCGCCAGCGATCCATGCTCAAACGCTCCGTCCTGCCAGAAGATATCGCCGAGGCTGCCTATTTCTTCGCCGCTGACACGTCGGCCAAATCCACTGGCAACATTATCAACGTTGACGCTGGCAACGTTCAGGCGTTTACGCGTTAGGGGTCTGATATGAGCTATGAAAGCGCAAAGGCGCAGTTCGCGGATTGGGGCATCGACACGGAAGCCGCCATCGAGCGCCTGAAAACCATTCCGATTTCCATGCATTGCTGGCAAGGCGATGACGTTGTCGGGTTTGAACAGAAGACTGGATCGTCTGGTGGCGGCATTCAAGCCACCGGCAACCACCCCGGCCGCGCCCGCACACCCGAAGAGCTGCGTGCCGACCTGGAGTTTGCCTACTCCATGATCCCAGGGAAGCACCGTCTGAACCTGCATGCGATGTATCTGGACACCGATAAGACTCCCGACCGTGACGAGATCGAATACAGGCATTTCTCCCCATGGGTCGATTGGGCCAAGGATCAGGGGCTGGGACTGGACTTCAACCCGACGTTTTTTGCCCATGCCAAAGCTGACGATAACCTGACGCTCTCGCACCCCGACCAGGGCATCCGCGATTTCTGGATCGAGCATGGGCGCCGTACCCGTGAGATTGCAGCGCAGATGGGAGCAGAGCTTGGCTCTGCCTGCATCAACAACATCTGGGTGCCTGATGGCTATAAGGACACGCCCGTAGATCGCATGGCAGCTCGTCGCCGTCTTGAAGCGTCCATTGATCAAATTATCGCCGCGCCCCAAGATCGCTCGCACATGCGCGATGCCGTCGAAAGCAAACTATTTGGCATCGGGGTAGAGGCTTGCACCGTCGGCAGCCACGAATTCTACATGGGCTATGCCATAAAGAACGACACGGTGCTGTGCCTTGATATGGGGCATTTCCATCCGACCGAAAATGTAGCTGACAAATTGAGTGCAGCGTCTCTTTTCGTCGATGAACTACTACTTCATGTGTCGCGCCCAATGCGTTGGGACAGTGACCATGTGATCCTACAAAACGATGATGTGCTGCAGATTGCACAGGAACTTGTGGCCTCTGATCTGCTTGACCGCACGTACATTGGCCTCGATTTCTTTGACGCAACCATCAGCCGGACAGCGGCTTGGGTTGTTGGTACGCGCAACATGCAAAAGGCTGTATTGCGAGCGCTCCTGATCCCGCTCGATCGCCTCCGGTCAGCAGAAGATGCTTTGGATTTTACTGGGAGGTTTGTTTTCACGGAAGAACTGAAAGACCTGCCGTATGGTCGTGTCTGGGATGAGTTTTGCACGCGGATGAATTGTCCATCGGGCCTGCATCTGATCGATCAACTTGAGCGATATCAGAGTGCAGTTTCAGGGCGTTGATCGAATGACCAGACCAGCACTGATCAAGCTTTGGCAATGTGTCGGTGCAACCAAGGTAGGTTAGTCGCTGCTCAATAAACGCTTTCGAAGGCACTGTCAGACAAAACGAGCTTGAGACGG
>JGI20152J14361_10002378_pt1 | contig 11297 bp, 9 predicted proteins | sample COG_02_FD_14361 | JGI IMG/M metagenome (IMG submission 14361)
ACACTTTCGTCCACTTGTGCCGCAGTAGCACCGCCGCCGCCGCCTTTATAGGCAATCAGGCCAGAAGCCCGTGGGTGTAGATACCGGTAAGGCATAAAAGGGTTAAGCAGTTTCATTTAAATCTCCATGTCGAAAACATAATATTGAGTTTTGTATTTGTTGCCTTGCCTAGAACTGAGCGTCTGTAGGCGTCTGAGCCAGCCCTTGCGCCCCCAGACCTGAAGATGCGAACAGCCGTTCTTTTTGGCAAAGTCCTCAAACAATCTGTGATCTGCTTCGACCTGCTTGAGTGAAACACCGTCGGTGGTGTTGGTGATAATCTGACACGTTTTTACGTTCTTCTGTGTCAGGAATCTAAGGGTGGTTGTGCAGACTATCTTGCTAGCTGTGTCCAGTGTGATCCAAACAAAGACGGTGCCGTTTATGGCGTCCTTGAAGAGATCGAATACAGACATCTCATCGATCCCGTGGGACAGTGCTTTGTCTATGTCGCCTTGTATGGAAGGCCATACATGCAATACTTCTGGGGGTGTTAGCAGGACGGTCTGAAACTCTGTGGTTTCATCTGTCATAAGTGCCTAAACTAATTGGTAATACTATGTAAAAGTTTAGCACTTAGTTAGTGCATTAGCAAGCGTTAATTAAAGGAGGTTTAAGGTTTAGTAGGCCAATCAGCCTCTTCAAGAAAAGGCCAGTTACTATTCACAGATAAGTCTCTAAGGCTTGTTCTGTATGTAGCCCATAAAGCTTTTACCTCATCTGATAGCGGAGTGTCAGCCGCCTGCGTCCAATCACATTCCATCAAAAGCACGTTCCGCTTGCTTCTGGTAATGTTTGCTTCGACTTCAATAACCTCTGGAAATTCAGGGGCAGCCGCCACAGCTTCTTCATCTGGGGTCGTTGGGATAGACAACACACCCTTAGATTCAGATTTTAAAAGATTCTGATTCCCTATCACAAATGATTCAACCATTTCTTCTGTAGTAAATCTAAAAACAGGTGAAGACATTGATAAGAAATTAAAGTTAGGAATCTTGATGTGACTGCTTGCAACAAACGTATTAGGCGTGAAGTCGCTATCGCTATCAGTTACCTCCTCTGGTGATTGGGAGCCAAAAACCAAAGTAGAAGTCAAGTCATCATGTATGGTTAATTGATACTCGTGCATTACTTTTCAACCCCCACTAACATAGTAGTGCCGCTGTTGTCAGCCTTAATTACATCGCCCTCGTTTAAGGTGATAGGTAGATAGGCATGTTGAAAATAGCTGCTGTGATAGGGCCAACTCAGTTGAGTCCCGTTAATATAACCGGGTCCCGTACTACTGTTATTCCACATATGCCCTTCAAAAGTTTTCCCTGCCGGGACCGTATACATGACTGCCGCCGATGATCCTGTCTTTGCAATGGTAGTACCGCCGCCACCTGCTGATGATAAAGCCATTATAGCCTCCTTATTATGTTTGTTCTATTCCGGTGATTGTTACTTTTACATCTGCGGAATTTAGACCCGCTGCGCTTGCTATAGAGGAAGGAATAGGATGTCCGTAGTGACGCCAAAGATAGCTAGCTGAACCTCCAGCATTTCCAAATTTAGGATCTGAAGTATATGAATATTTTAGACTACCTGTTGCATCTAAAGTATACATTTTATTGTTTGTATCTCTGTACCGAACACCACCAGTGGCTGTGTAACCGAGTTGCCCTCCATGAAAGTTTTGATACAGTCCTGGCGCTGTAATGTTATTGTGTTCCTCCCAGTCAGAAGAAGCTATTTGCTTTCTAGTATTTACGGCAGAAGGGGCCGCTGCTCCAGTACTGCCTAACATTTGGGACCAAGACCACGGGCCTTTAACCTGTGTAAGATTATTAGCTCCATTATGGTAGTATATATACCAAGCATCGTTTGAGTGATCTACTGACAATACAAAACTACCGTGGGTCATTTGTATAGCAGCCGGTAGGTTTGCCTGATAGAATGCACCAGTGATAGTATTCTTGATGTATATCTGGCTAGTGTAGCCGCTACTAGGCATGTAACAATACATATCGTGGTACACACCACCTCTGGGGTACGAGGAAGTAGGGTGTGGAGAAGGGTGGGAGGTGCTAGTCCACCAAGGGCTTGCTGTGTGGGTAGTCACGCTATAAGTTTGTGGGTATATATAAGGCTGATGTTGCTTAAAAGTCGCACCATTCATATTGAAAAACCTGTCGTAGGAAGCAGAACGGCTTGGGCCTGATGCTGAGACTTCCTTTCTAAAGTCACGAAAGCCAAAAGTCCTATAGTTTTGATAAGTCATTTGATAGTTATTAGCAGGGCTATATCCAAGCGACCCTCCAGTTTCTAATGCTCTGGTTGCATGGAAAACTTGTACAGAGTTATCATCATGTGCAATGTAGTGAATGTTATTTGTCCCGCCTTGACTAGGACCCGGCTTGTATAGATCAATAATTTGGCTTGAGTAAGACAAAGACCCAACAGTTTCATTGGATTCCCATTGAAATTGTAGAGATGTGTTTGAAGTATTAACTGCGTTACCAGAAGAATCCTCTATGTAGGAATAATAACGAAGTTTTGTTCCGTCATTACAGACGCCAATTACTTTTTCGGCTACTATAGGAAAGTCTGTAGTTTTCAATTTAAGTACCGAAGTCGGTGCTAGAATTTGATGTCCTTCAAAAGTTGCAGAACCTCCTCTATCTACCTTGACGCTTCCGATGTTTACACCGTCCAACTCAAGATAAGTATCATTTAGTGCAATATCAGGTGAGGTTACGCTAATATTTTTTATAACTTTATTATTGCCACCGCTTAATAGCGTATGCTCACCATCGTTTAGATTGTTTTGGTTTAAAGTACTGTCAAACAGCTTTTTAAATGCCTCTGCCATGTCATATCCTTAGCTTGCAGTGTAACCGAAAACACTGATGTCAAAAGTTGGTTGACTTATTCCAGCGCTACTCATTTCTGAGGCGCTCATTTTACCCATAGTGCGTTTCCATAGATAGTCGTTATGGGGCGTAAAGTTATCTATACCCTGAAAAGTAGAGTGCGTGTATATAACGCTACCATCATAATCACAGGCAACGTGTTCATTGGACTGATTTTTGTAGCCGAAGCCACCGTCCATGCGGTCAGAAAGCTGGCACGCTGAAAAACTGTAGTCACAATAATTCCCGCCGTTGAAAGTTACGGTTGCATTGGTAATAGGTGCGTTTGGCACCCCACCCGGAGTAGTTGACTCAAGATAGCTAATGGTATCATTCGATGTTGATCGATATATTGATGTTGAACTAGCGGGACGCCAAAAAACAAATTTATCGTTATCGGTATCAATTGACACCGTAAAATCTCTATTACCAGAGGAGGACCAACCAGACATAGCGTTAAAATGGAACATTTGCCCTGTTTTTAAACTAACCCCGTATACTCGTTCACCATAACCGTTTTGTGGGATCCAGAAATACCAGTCACCAATACTGTGCGCCCTTGGGTACGAGCTAGTAGGTTGTGGGCTGAATTGTCCATGGCTGGTTGCGGGGCTTGAATTTGCAACACCACCCCACTTATCGAAGTCTACTAGGTTAGTTTCATTGTGACGAGGAGAGCCCCTTACTTGAAATCTATTTCCAGTGATATCTATGACGTTCAAAAGAGCCGCAGGTCCACCGTTACTTGCACTCAAGTTAGCGGTTTGCACTGAGCGGCTTATATCTCTATCAAACGCAAAGCCTTTGTAGTTCGCTGAGTGACCCGTTTGACTAATAACTCCTTGGTTCCCACTGTGACCTTCTGCGTAGTCTTGGGCATGATGCCTATTTATCTTTTGTACAGAGTTACCATCGTGGTATATTGCATTCATCCAGTAAAATGGCTGATAAATAGAACTACCTGATCCCGGTATGCGTGCAGCAAACCCTCTTGCGTCAACTATATCTATGTAGTTGACAGCATTGGCGTTGCTGGTAGCGAACATACTTTTGTTTTGAGTAAGGGTGGTTGTAACCGTCCCAGTAGTTTGATCTCGAACCAGTGTGTTTACATACAGATGGCGAGAAGATGAAATAGTCTGTTCATACTCTTTATAAAAAGCAACAGGGTAAGTACTAGGTGCTTTTAGCTTTACTGTAGAATTAGGGGGGACAATAATCTCGCCCGTAAGAGCAGTACCTGAGTCTGAAATTGAAGCTACTTTGTGTCCGTTTACTTCAATGTAAGCATTTGTAAGCTTTACACCCGCACTAAGGTTAAATTTAACCTCTTTAATTACCTGACTGGTGCTACTGTTCGTAGTGAAAAGTGTATGCTCCCCATCCGACTGAAGTTGGGAGTCTCCTAGTGTGGCGTTATAGATACGACCTACTGAATTAGCCATTTAGATATTCCTTAAACATAAGTGTACAGTGTCGCCATACTGACACCAGCCGCAGCGACCGCCGTATCAACATAGTTTCTGTTTGCTGCGTCAGTTCCAGACGAAACTGTATCCACACCCTGAATGCGGCCCGTACCGCTAAGTGAAATGTCACCACCTGTTACGGTTAGGTCTCCATTTACAGAGGCACCGCCGCCAGTGGTTTCCAGCTTGTTGACTCCGTTGTGATACAAATATGCAGCGCCGTTGAATACATATCTAAAGCCCCATTCATTATGTACGTCATCAAACAGACCCATAGTGCTAGAGTTATCGTGCATAAACACGGCACGACCACCAATGTTGTAGCCTTCCCAACCACCATGCGCTCCTCCATCAATCTCAATAGAGCCATAGTTTCCAGAGACAGGACGGAAGTAGCCGTTGCCTGTGTCGCCTAAGCGTACACCTGTGCCGTTGACAGTTATTTCAGAAGAGCCGCCCGTTTGCAGGGTAATAGTGTTGTTATCAAACACCAGTCGGGTGTCCGTATCACCTTCATGGTAAAGGCTACTTGCAAGGTGTATGTGATCTACAGCGTTAAGACTGCCGTTGATGTTCAAACCCGCAAACGATGGGCTGTTACTCGTATTTAAACTCTGGTTTGCCGTGTAGGTGGTATAGCCATTGGGGTTTGACGCATCGTACTTTGCATTTAAAGCAGTCTGCAAACCATCTACGTTTGAGATAACGTGGTTGTGGCTGTCATCAGCTACCGTGACACTCAAAGTAGCATTATTAAGGTTAGTGAATGTAGCACTACCAGAAGCATCACCAGAAAGCGTCAACGTAGGGTCAGCCGTGGCTGTAGTAGCAATAGACACGTTACCCAAGTTAGTCATTGTGCCAGAGCCAGTAACAGCGCCTGTCAGTGTAACTGTCGGGTCAGATGTTGCAGTGGCAGTGATCGTAATATCACCTGTTCCATCAAAGGTAGCAGATCCGGTTACAGCCCCGTCCAGCGCAATACTTCTGCCCGTTTGTAATGCAGTTGCTGTACTTGCATTACCCGACAGAGCGCCAGTGATTGCACCGGAACTTGTGATCGTACCTGTGATATCGATGTCACCAGTACCGTTGATGGTGTTGGTATTCAGATCAAGATCACCACCCAACTGTGGCGTAGTATCTTCGATGATGTTTGCAATGGCTTGACCCAGAGTAAATGCAGCTTGGTCCCAGTTTGTACCATCCCAGATATACAACTGGTTATCTGTCGTATCGTAATAGATGGCACCAGTATCCAGTGCATCACCATCATTATCAGTTGATGGGCTAGAAGCCTTCGCACCTAGATAGATGTCTGTAAAATCGTCCAGGGCATCAATGGCGTTTTGACTTGCCGTACTTGCTGTGCTTGCAGAACCCGCTGCCGCCGTTGCCGAGGCCGCTGCGTTGTTCTCAGAAGTAGCCGCCGCCGCTGCGCTTGCAGATGCAGCCGTAGCAGAGCCTAGAATACCGTCAGTGTAACCTTTCGTTGAAGCATGGTCATTAGCTGTGGGTGTCGCCAATCCAGTGATATTGTTGGAACCCATGGCAAGGTTGCCAGACATGCTATCACCGCTTTTGCTAACCTGCAGATCGTCTTGCTGATCAGTATACGCTTTAGTCGAAAGGTCTTGTGCGGCAGTCGGATCGTCTGCGTTAGTGACCTTGTTCGTACCCATGTCGATGGCACCAGACATTGTACCGCCTGCAAGAGGCAATTTGGTAGCAATGCTGTTTGTGATAGTGGTGCTAAAGTTAGCATCATCGTTGATCGCTGCAGCTAATTCGTTCAACGTATCCAATGCTGCAGGAGACGCATCTACAAGTGCTGCAACCTCAGAATCCACGTACGCTTTACTGGCGGCATCCCCGGGGTTCAGAGGAGTACTTAGGTTCGTAATTGTAGCAGTCGTACCTGCATCCATGTTCAATGTGCCGTTGATGGTCACATCATTGAATGTAGAAGACCCTGTGCTTGCATTTACGTTACCCGTAATATCGCCTGTAACTGAACCTGTGATAGTACCTGTTGCGCTGATGTTGTCGAAAGACGATGTGCCTGCAGGGGCAGTGACATTACCTGCTAGGTCACCTGTGAAACCGTTGTTCGCAGCGGCTGTAGTGAAGGTCGCTGCATCAGGTGTTGTCGCACCAATAATCGTACCGTCGATGTTACCACCATCGATATTAACAGTCGCCAATGATGCCAGACCTGATGTTTCTACTGTAGTAAAACGGGCTGTATCGGGTGTTGATACACCGATCTGTGTTGCATCGATGTTGCCGCCGTTGATGTCTACTGTCGCAATCGTAGTTGTGCCTGAGACATCTACGTTGCTTGAGAACGTAGCAGACGTACCAGTGATGCCGCCTGTGGTCAGTGTACCTGAAAGTGTTGTGTTGCCTGTTACGCCTAGTGTACCTGCAACTGTTGCATTTTCATCTACGTCTAGCGTATCGATATGCGCAGTGCCGTCTAGGTATAAATCCCGAAACTCTTTGGTTGCTGTACCCAAGTCCCGAAGGTTTGTGGCAGATGGGACCAAAGATGTTGCGATTTCAGAATTAACGTAAAGGACATCTGTACCTGCGTCACCAATGATGGTGTTGCCGTTCAGTGTTGTAACACCATCCACATCTAGGTTTGTATCGATCTGGACGTTGCCGCCAACAGTCAGATCAACTGCAACTGTAGCACTCTCGTCCACATCCAATGTGTCGATATGCGCTGTACCGTCTAGGAACAGGTTGCGGAACTCTTTAGCCGCCTCACCCAAGTCTCTTGCATCGTCAGAGTTAGGAACGATGTTTGTAGAAACCTGCGCATTAACAGCAACGGTATCAGTGTTTGCATTACCAATTGTGGTACTGCCGTTAAGAGTCGTATCACCCGTGACCGTTGCGTTGGTATCAACAGTTAAGCTGCCGTCTACGTCTAGATCACCTGTAACGTCTACGTTGTTCTGAAATGAACTGGCTGCAGTAACGGTTATTGAGCCGCCAATCGTTGCATCCCCTGCCATAAGCAAGTCAGCAAAGCGATTACCTACTGCGCCTAGATCAACAACACCGTCACCTGATGGCAGGATATTGTTTGCAGTGTTTGTGGCAGCAAGCTCATACCATGCCGCTGCAGAAGCAGTGTCGGATACACAGACGTATATACGGTTCGTCGTAGTGTTCAGCCACAGAGAACCTTTTGCATAACCTGCAACGGTATCATCTGTGATCGTAGGGTTTGATGTAGCGGTAGTATTATTGGCACCGCCTACCCCGCCGTTAACCTGCTTCAGATAACCTGCGACTGATGTTGCGAGATCGATCTTAGGTGCATTACCTGCAGTACCATCATGAGTATGACCTGCCGTACCGAAAGCTGTTTCGATCTGGTCGAATTCAGCGTTGAGGGGTGGAGCCGTAATGTCTGCGCCGTTGGTAATATCTGGTCTAGATTGGCGAGTGTAGCCTGCCATAATTAACGCCTTCCTGAAATGCTAAATTCAAATACTAAACCTTGAATTGTATATGGTTTAGATTGTCCAATCGTTGTAAAAGTAGCCCGTGCTGAAAAACCGGAACCTTGAATATCTGATGTCATAATCGGTTTAGAGTTTCCGCCATAGATGACGTTCACACCTGCGTAGTCTAGGTCTTGACCGCCGTAGGCAACGGGACCACCCTCGCTTTGATTGTTGTAATTGAGAGGTCGAGGGGTATTGGGTGTCCCCCAATCATAAGCCATTGAGAGGAAAAGCTCGACCGGACCTTCTGCCCTTATGAAGGTGTTTACTTTGCGAAGAACCTTGCGGGTCTCTGTGTCCCCAAAATCTAAATACGGCGTGGAATATACTCCAAGTATATCTCTACCGTTAAAAGACGTACCCTCCTCCTGACGATATACCTTACCATCAGAGTCGCCGTGCAAGACGTATTCTTCCAAGCCAATATAATCAGATGTTACGCAGGAGGTGCGGATGCCTACAATCTCTCCAAACTCCCAGCCAATCTGACCGCTCTGATCCGACAGACCGCCAATGATACCGTAACTTTCTTCGAGATCCTCTGTACCGTCACCGACAAAAAAACGGACCTGAGACTTACCCCGGATTACAACACCGTTTATCGTGTCCATGTCGTAATTTTTGATCATATTGACCAAGGTTACCTGAATAGATTTGGAAAGTGTGGTTAGCTCAATATCACCAATGCGGGAGGTTCCAGCGACAGGCCTAAAGCCTTCAGGGGATAAGAATATAAGATCTCCACCGATTTCAAGAACGCTATCACGGGCTACACAACCTACGTTTGTCGTTACTTGATCCAGAGTGAACCCAGCACTTATGTCAGGGCTTACTTTTTTGATTGCGTTTACGCCGAATATAAAAAGATCATCACGAAAAGGCTTGAACTGAACTACATTAAAACCCGGGGTGATCTGACCAGCACCATTGGCAACTGTAAAATCTAGTGGATCACTAGGTGAAGAGTGACAAATTACAGCCCTAGAAGTTAAATCGCCGCCTAAGAAAAGGTGGTTCTCAAAAACCTCCACAATAGCAGGAGCATTAACTACTTGATCACCACCGGGACTAGAAGAGCCTCCGGTATTAGTATTGGTCAACTGATACCAGTTTGTACCATCAAAAACTGTGGCAGGATTTACCCCGTCCACAAAACAAATCTGCGACCCAGATCCAAAGTCAAATTGTGTGTGACGCAACTTAGTTACAGTCCGACTACCGGAAGTATAATTAAGTGTAATGCCGGGGGGCAGTAGAATCTTCTGCCATCCTGATAATTCTATAAATTGGTACAAAGAATATGAAGGGGAACCCACATCTTTACGGGCGGCAATAATGTAGGGATTTCCTAAGTGTTCATTTTTATAGATTGCAATCCCAAGGATTGGACCTTCTGCCAGAAGGTCTCCAACCGCTGCATTTAAGCCCCCTAGTAAAGAGTACCCTTCAATACGACGATAGCCGCCATAAAGTGACGGCTCAAAGTTTACCAGCCTAGTGGCTGCACCCGGCGCAGCTTCGGCAAGAAATAGATGGTTTTCATTTGAGTTTAAGCCGCCAGAGCAGACAACTTTAAAGCTTTGAATTTCATCAGGCATTAAAACTGAATCCTAGTGTCTCGAACCGAAGTGTAATTGTTAATGTAGATGGATTGCAGGTTCTTTAGACCGGACTCAAAAGAAACATATGCAGACTGAGACGCTTGGATGTTGTCTTTGAACATGTACAGAAAATACATTGCTCCATCGACTAGGACGCTATCAAATGAAGTAGGAATGCGGCAGACATCGCTAGCGTTAGTTAGATCTGTAAAATTTTGGTAATAGCGAAAACGGATTGTGTAGGCTCTATTGGGTGCAGGTGTTACGCCAAAGCCACTACCATGGCTGGCAAAAACAAAATCAGGAACATCCCGTCCCTGTGACCCCGCTGTGTAATCTGCATCCCGGTGACGGCTGTACCATTCATCACGCTCAATAAATTGAAGGGACTTGTACCCTACTCCTAGACTATCGTTTTTTTGGATCTGGAAACTATTCCAATCAGCTATTTTGTAGTTTACGGGCCATGTATACTCAGTCTGACCAGCAACCAATGAAATTGTGTGTTCAGCGGCATTAAAAGGCCAGCTATACTCTGCCTGATTAAGCCTAGCTACCGATGACTGCACTGCATCTTTAACAAGGGCGTGTACACCTCGTACCGATGGAAAATCACCTGCAACGATTTCAACTTCGTTTAAGCGTCGAAGAACCTGATTACATAAATCAATGTATGTAGTTGGCATGAATAATCCTCAGAAAAAGGTGTTGGGGGCAAGTTGCCCTGCCCCCGCTTAACCATTAGGCCAAGTTGTAGTTTGCAGTGATAAGTCCTTCTGGGCGAAGGATTTTTCGGCCATAGAGCTGTATGCCCCGGACGATGTCTGCGAAGGTTTCTGGTGAGCGGAAGCTCTCAGTTTTCGCAATTTGGTCAGCTACTGCGGCTGCGGAGTCATGGCCTGCGACCAGAACACCGAAGTTAGTTGCAGAACCTGCAGCGGCACTTGTCCCAGATCCTGTACCTTTGTAAGGAAGGTTGTTGGACTGATATACACGGAAGCCACGGATGGTGCCGGGAAGGCGACCATTGCGTACTTCTGCATCGCCACCGAAGTCAGCGTTAACCAGCTTCGCATCTTCGTCCATCAGGATCTCTTTGAAGACAGGGTCTACAACGATCCAGCGACCATCTGTGTCCACGTTAGCTGCGTCCATAAGACGAGCCATGCGGTTCAGAACAGCCAAAGGCGAAGTCAAAGCACCAGCACCGCCACCTGCAGTTACAGGAATGGAGTTAGCTGCAGTGGAACCACCGAAGGCACCTTGTGTCAGCTTGTTAGCTGCCAGCAATTCGTCTGCGCCTGCTGCTGCATTTGATTTAGTACCTGCAGCGGCTGTACGAGCAACCCATGCAGAACCGTTCCATGTGTAACCGGACATGTAGCCCAGAACGTCTTGGTCAAATGCGTCACGCAGTTTGAAACCAGCACGGTCTGTTGCGAGGTCCATGAAAGAAACGTGGGAATGGGCTTCCTCAATGTCATCTAAAGCGAACTGGAAATAAGAAGCTTGGTCGATAACCATAGTAAAATCAGCATCTTGCAAGTCTTGTGTCGCAAGCGTAGTGCCACGAGCATAAGAGTTGATTGTGATTTCGGGTTCTTTGATAATTTTGCATTATGTTCAGGCAAAGTCGCTAGTTTTTGCCCCGCTCTTTCGAGCCGCTACATGTCGCCATGCAGATCAGACTATATCACCATCCGCTAGGGATGCTCTGCGCTTCGAGCCGCTTGGCTCTACTCCATTTCTGGATAGTCGTTGAACCTTCCC